>Ga0307427_1000010_pt1 | contig 210931 bp, 194 predicted proteins | sample SalMarWE160190MG_FD_202162 | JGI IMG/M metagenome (GOLD analysis project Ga0307427, IMG submission 202162) | Salt marsh sediment microbial communities from the Plum Island Ecosystem LTER, Massachusetts, United States - WE1603-190 | ecosystem: Environmental > Aquatic > Marine > Intertidal zone...
TTCTCTTTTGTGCCAGTCCTCTACTTATACTTTCTCGCTCTTCGTTTCCTAATCTTTTGTATTTTTGTTTTTGCATACGAATGATTTTATCACCTCATCCGTTGCACTAAATCCTTGAATCCAAGAACATAAAGCCGTGGCCATGCCACGGCTTTTTTATCATCATAGGCGCGACCACACAAAAAATAGAATATGTGGAGATTAAACTCCTTCGGGCTTTTCCCGGATTGACGAGTCGACGATTACGAATTGGCGCTTCTATGTTTTATTTCACCAGGTGGGTGGTGCCCATATACCCTTGATCAGACGCTGCTGGGGCTCCAGATTGTCCAGCGTTTTCATATCCTCATCGTCTAACTCAAAGAAAATATCGGCGTTCTCCTCAATCCGTGCTTCATGGACAGTCTTGGGGATAACGACTATGTCATGCTGGATACACCAGGCAAGCATCACCTGGGCGGCTGTATGTCCATGTTTCTTGGCGATACGTTGGAGATGTTCATTACCCAGATATTTAGCCCTGGCGATGGGACTGTAGGCTTCGATTTGGATGTTGTTCTCTCGGCAGTAAGCCAGCAGATCTTTTTGATAGAGGAAGGTGTGAAACTCCACCTGATTAACGGCGGGTGTGACGTTGATCTCATTGGTGAGCTGCTTAAGGAGGGGGATGGTGAAGTTGCTCACGCCGATGCTGCGGCAGAGGCCTTCCTCACGCAAGTCGATTAATGCCCGCCAGGTCTTAACGGTGCGATCGAAATGATTAACATCCGGCCAATGGATCAGCAGCAGATCAACATAGTCCGTTTGCAGGTTCTTAAGGCTCTTCATAAAGGTGCGTTTACTGGAATCGTATCCCTGGTTTCTGTTTCGGATCTTGGTGGTGAGGATGATGTCTTCTCTGGGTAGACCGCTGCTCTTCCAACCCTCTCCCACCTGGCGTTCATTGTCATAGGCTTGGGCGGTATCAATCAGCGAATAACCGTGAGTGAGGGCATATTTCACCGTATGAACGCAGTTCTGTCCCCTGGCTTGCCATGTGCCGAGCCCCAAGTAGGGGATCTCAACACCGTTGTTCAAGGTTGTCGTTGATTCAATGGATTTCTTCATCATGCTCCTTTCATTGAAGGATTGTTTTATTAATTTTACCCAGACTGAAAATGATATCCAAACGAGCATAAATGGTCAGGCGTTATACTTAAATTAATAGAGAGGATTGGTTATAGATCAGCCAAATGACTATAATAGGTATACTTAACGGACAATTGAGATGACTCTATGAAAAAGAAATTATCCTCTATCCTATTACTCATACTTTCGGTTTTGTTTTCGGGTTGTCACCGTATGGCGACCACCCCCACGGTTGACCTGAGCCGCTTTACGCCCCAACCGAGTCAGACGGCGGTTGAGGGGATTCCCGCGCCAGAAACCATATCCACTTTTTCACTTGACCCTGAGACTGAACGTTCCCTCCAGCTTTACCCTTTGTGGGTCGGCAGTTCCTGGGTGTATGAATATTTGGGTTATGATGAAAATGTGGAAATCATCTGGCGGGTGGTTGAAACCGTCGTTGAAACGGATGTGGTGGAGGGGCATTATGTCGCCAAGCTGGAGCGTGAAGCTGAGGTGATTGAAGGGGTTCCGCCGGAGGGGTTTGAGTATGCACCGGATACGGGCACCGTCTGGTTCCTGATTGCCGGAAAGAATATTTATCGATTTGATGATCAATTGCACACGGATTTATCCAATGCCTGGCTGGATTTAATCCTGCCATTCCCCGAACCTGGCGATGCCTGGTATCCTGACCCCGACCAGCGTGCCTCGGATGAGCCTGACCTGATCGGTTCCCGCTATGCCTCTGAGCCGTTTGAGGGCAAACTGCCCATGGGCGGGATGTATACGTGCTACAACGTTGCCATGCATTATGACGACAGAACAGAAGAAGGCACTTTTTGTGAGAATGTGGGGTTCGTTTATAAAGAGCTTAATATCTACGATTTCCCCTACGGTTACAGGTCTGAGTTGGTGGGCTTTTCTTTGCAAGGCAGTGAGGCTGGAGAAAACTAAAGGATGGATGATAAACAGCAATTATTGGAAATTTACAGCCAGGATCCCTGCCGTACGCTGCCAAACGCGTTTTGGAAGACAATAACGCCGGGCGACGATCTTCGTATTGACATCCAGTGGGGACAGGATCAGCTATTGGCATCTCTGGCGGTATGGCAGGGACCCCGTTTGATGGCGTTCTGGTGTGAGGACATAAACAATCACCCTCTGACATCAACACAAGTTGCTGAAGTTCCATTTGCACTAGTGCATTCGTCAGCACTGCCCATCTTTGAAAACTGTCAATTCTCACGTCAGGAAGCCTTTTTTCGCTTCATTCTAAAGGATGAACTGCCGGTTTATAATTGTCCTCACGGCTTTGTTTATCGGGACGCCAATCCACAAAAAGATATCCATGACATTGCGAAATTTATCCGATCTTGTTATCAGAATATAGATGTGGATGAATCCATTGTTAAGGAATGGCGGGCTCATCCCGTTTATACCCCGAACCTGTGGGTTTGGATTATAGATGAGGGGATAAATCAGCCCGCGGCGTTGGGGATTGCAGAATTGGACCGCCGAGTGCCGGAAGCGTCGCTGGAATGGATTCAGGTCTTGCCGGCATATCGCGGGCGGGGTTTGGGAAAAGCCATCGTCGCTGAATTGTTGCGTCGGGTTTCCGGCGAGGCAGCCTTTACGACAGTTGCCGGAAAAATAAGCAACCCGACCCGTCCGGATGGGCTCTACCGCCGATGTGGCTTTACCGGTAGGGATATATGGTGGCTGCTAACTTCTTAAAATATGTAAGACCAACCTCACCAGAATTAAAAAGTGTGTCCTATGTCAAAGAAAAAAGATAAGAAGAAAAAAATAAAGGAAAAGAAAACTGAGAATAAGGAAGGGGCTGAACGAGAAAAACCGTGCCGCCTGATGCCGCACTATATCCGCTGGGGAATTGTCGTTATCATCGCTCTGGCTTTTGTTTTTCTTTCCCTGTATTGGATTCCAGGGGAACTTCACTATGTCATCACCGAGACTTATAATTTTAAAGGTGAAGCGGGCGCGCCGGTTTACCTTACCGTGCTTCTCCCGACCTCGGGGCATTATCAGAATGTAACCAAACCGGAAATTACCTGGTCGGGCGTGTGGGAGATCCGTTCGGACGGCCGGTTAGATGTCCTCTTAATGGAAGTTGACCTTAAGGATGGCGAAACAGCGCAAGCCGTGATCCAGTATCAGGTTGATTTGTATCAGGGTGAAGCCCGCTGGGTAGGCGACCCTGTTTTAGTTGAAGACCTAACTCCTTCAGAAGAGATACAATCCGACGCACCTGATATCCTCGCACAAGTATCAGCGCTGACTGTGAGTGGTGATGACCATGCTACGGTGCGTCAGATTTTTGAGTTCACGTACCAACACCTGGAATGGCCGAAAGGGACGAGGACAGATGCTGATCTCAGCGCAGTGAGCGCCTTGGAATCTTGTGTGGGCGGATGTGCGGAGCACGCCAACTTGATGACAGCCTTAAGCCGCGCGGCGGGCATTCCGGCGCATCCCATCAGCGGATTGGCGATGCCAGAGTCCGTCCCCTTTATCACCCAGTCTGCCAGCTGGAATCACCCAGCCGGCGCGCATGCCTGGGTGGAAGTGTATATTAACGACGTGTGGCAGATAGCGGACCCGAGCTGGTCAGAAGGATTTTATAAACAGGATTTGTTGGGCTGGACGGATGGCAGACATCTGGCTTATGATACATCCGACCATGAGAATCTGGTGTATCGGTCTTTACTGGCGGAAGCAGAAGAGAATGGCGACTGGATCGTGGCTATGTCTGCACCAATGCGCTTCGTTGCTTGGTCTGAAATGGAAGCTGAAGAGATGACCTTCACTCCGGAAGTCTCACTTCTTAAGATTTGGGATGCCCGCTATCTAATGATTTTCTCTGTAACACTCATTTTGCTGGTCACGAATTGGTTGATTGAAGAAGACTGGCGAAAAATCTGCAAAGACTGACGAATTATGCTGACGATTATTGAACCCTATGTTGAATTGCTGGATGATTTATTCGATCGGATGGACGGTTTATTTTCCGACCTGCCGGATGAAGCCCTGGATTGGACGCCTGACCCGGCGATGAATTCCATGACGGTGTTGATCGTGCATATCACAGGAGCGCTCCAATACTGGGTGGGCGAGATGCTGGGTGGGGAACCAGCCCAGAGGAACCGCTCCGCAGAGTTTCAAGCCGAGAATCTTTCCAAGGAAGAATTGCATGATAAACTCGAATCCACCTCAGCCCAGATAAAACGCGTTTTGGAGAACCTGACCATGGCGGATTTGGACGAAAAATATTATTCCACCATCCATAAAGATTATTTCAAAGGCGCTTTTGCATTGGCGCACGCGTTGGAACACACCGCGCTGCATGTGGGGCATATGGAGATCACTCGGGAGCTGTGGGAGCAGTTTGATTGGGGGAAATGACACAAGATATTGGGCTCTGCACGACAGGAAGGGTTACAGCCGAGTCCATGATAGGATTAATGATAGACCCTTGATCGAGGTAAGAGAAAGCGTTTAATGGCATACGAAAGATTACTCAACCGAGAAGAACAACCCGATAGGGAGCTGATCCGTGAAACCATCGGCAGGGAGGTGCTGCCGGTTTGGGATGATGTGATCGCATATTTGGAGACACATTTCCCTGGGTACACAGCTGAGTTGATGTATTACAGCGCACAGCACGGATGGGCACTGCGCTACCGTAAAGAATCTCGGCAGTTGTGCTTACTCTTTCCGGAACGAGGGGCATTCACCGCTTTGATTATGCTTAATCCAGAAGAGGATGCGCAGGCATTGGCGAAGATTAATTATTTCAATACGCGCCTTCGGGGGCTGCTCACCCAACCATCTACGCTGCCCCAAGGGCGCTGGCTGTGGATGCGCATTGAGGACCATACCGATTTTGTGGGGTTTAAATTACTGATGGAGATCAAAAAGGAATAAGGATCACCTCATCCGATACCCTTTGGGTGTTTCGCTGCGCTCAAGGGGAAAGCTTTAATTAATTTCATGAAGAAGCGATTCTTTGGAATTCAGAATAGAAGCATTAAGAACATCTACTTTGAGATTGTCTTGGGTAAGGGACTATAGAATAACCTGAAGTTCGTCTACGCAATTGAACAGACAAGGTATAAGAAATAGAAAAGCCTTCTCCTTAGCACCCTTCGGGTGTTTCGTTTCACTCAAGGAGAAGGTGGCACGCAGTGCCGGATGAGGTGTTCTTTTGTTTTGAATCACCTCATCAGTCTGCTGCGCAGACAGCTTCCCCTTGCACCCTTTGGGTGTTTCGCTGCGCTCAAGGGGAAGCCTTAAAAAAGAATGGTAATAACCTGATGTTTATCTCAGGTTAAATAAAGCAATCATTTTAGTTATTTTAGAGATTCTAATTCTGTAACTATTCTTATACGAAACTCAGGTTATAGAATAAAATGATATATTAGGTGACGTAGGGGCGGGGCGTGCCCCGCCCGTAAGACCTTCACGTCTTGAAGTAAACCCCTCAGAGTTATATTATTTCCCTATATGCGCCAATGCAAAAGTCCACATATCCGAGAATTCTTCAATCAGCTTGGCTGTGGGCTTGCCAGCGCCGTGGCCGGCGCGGGTCTCAATGCGGATCAACACCGGCGCATCGCCAGCTTGCGCTTTTTGCAGCGCAGCGCCAAACTTGAAGCTGTGCGCTGGGAAGACCCGGTCATCATGATCGCCCGTCATCACCATGGTGGGGGGATAGGCTGTGCCTTCCCGAATGTTGTGATAAGGGGAATAGGCGCGGATGGTCTCAAATGCTTTGGGGTCATCCGGCGAGCCGTAATCCGACACCCATGCCCAGCCGATGGTGAACTTGTGGAAGCGGAGCATGTCCATCACGCCCACGTTGGGCAAACAGACGCCGAATAAATCGGGACGCTGGGTGAGGCATGCGCCCACGAGCAGACCTCCGTTGCTGCGCCCGCCAATCGCCAGGCGTTCCTTCCGAGTGTACTCTTCTTCAATGAGGAACTCTGCCGCTGAGATAAAGTCGTCAAACACATTTTGTTTGTTCTGCTTCATTCCCGCTTCGTGCCACACGCGGCCGTATTCACCGCCCCCGCGCAAGTGAGCCTGGGCGTAAATGCCGCCCATTTCCATCCAGATTAGGATCGGCACGCTGAAGCTCAGCGGCAGGGGGATGTTGAACCCGCCGTAGCCGTACAAATAGGTGGGCACATCCCCGTCCACCGCCAGGTCTTTACGGCGGGTGATGAACAGGGGCACACGGGTGCCGTCCTTGCTTTCATAGAAGACTTGCTCAGTGGTGTAGTCTTCCGGGTCGAAATCGACCTCCGGCTTTCGAAATATGGAGACATCACGGGATGCCACATCAAAGCGGTAGACAGTGCCGGGGGTAGTGAAGCTGGAATATTTATAAAAAGTCTCCGGGTCATCGCTGCGCCCGCCGAACCCGATCACCATGCCCAAGCCAGGCAGGTCCAGTTCACCATCCGGCGTCCCATCTGTCTTGAACAGGCGCACTTGATGGGCGGCGTGGTGCAGATAGGTGCAGATAAAGCGCCCGCCGATATAGTCCACAAACTCGAGCTTGTCCTCGCCTTCCGGGATGAGCTCCTGCCAGTGTTCTGGGTTGTGATTCTCAATGTCAATGGCGATAAGGCGGTTTTGGGGGGCGTCCTTATCCGTCTTGAAGTAAAAGAGGGGCCCATCATTGCCCACCAGCGCATATTCAGCGTCGAAGTCGGGCAGGAGTTCGACCACCTCCCTGTCGGGATCGGTCAAATCCAAATAAAAGACGGCGTTCTCCGAAGCTGTGCCGTGCGAGACGTAGATGATCAGAAACCGGCCGTCCTCGGTGACGGCACCGTTGAAGCCCCATTCCTTTTGGTCCGGCCGCTCATAGATCGACTGGTCATCGGATTGGGGTGTGCCCATTTTGTGGTAGTAGAGCTTGTGGAAATAATTGGCTTGCTTGAGAGCAGCGCCTTCGGGGGCGTCATAGCGGCTGTAGAAGAAGCCTTTATTGCCGCCGTCCCAGCTCGCGCCAGAAAACTTGACCCACTCAACCGAGTCCTCCAAATCCTTTCCATCCTCGACTCGGCGGATGTGCCAGATTTGCCAGTCCGAGCCGGCTTCGGATAAGCCATAGGCAAGATACTGTCCGTCCCAGCTCACCGATGCCCCGCTCAGCGCAACCGTGCCGTCCTCAGAGAGGGTGTTGGGGTCAAGGAGCACTTGCGGCTCTTCATTCAGTTTTTCCGACCAATATAGGACATCCTGATTCTGGAGGCCGTTGTTGTAGCTGAAGAAATAGCGACCGCCACGTTTCGTTGGTGGGGAGTATTTCTCATAATTCCACAGCTCGGTCATGCGCGCTCGGATTTTTTTCCGCAGGGGCGACTTTTCCAAGAAGCTGAAGGTGAGGTCGTTTTGCGCTTCGATCCACTGGTGCACCTCCTCGCTGTCCAGGTCTTCCATCCAGCGGTAGGGATCGGGCACTGTGTGTCCGTGAAGCTCTTCGACAAAGTCATCGGCTCGGGTGGGGGGATAAGCGATGGGCATTCGTGTCTCCTGAAAATTTTAAGAGGAATAATCGGCGATATATTTGAACAAGGCAGCGGTCAGCAGAGCGTCATCCACGGCGCGGTGGGAATTGGGCAGGGGAATGCCGCAAGCTGCGCCTGCCGCTTCCAGCTTGTAGAAGCGAAAGCCCCTGCCGCGCGAGCTGCGCTGGCCGTAAAAGGCGGCATACATCTTCATTACACAGAAGAAGCGTTTGTCGTCCAAAGGCCAATCCAGCCAGTAGCGGCGGTGGGTTTGCTTCATCATGCGCAGGTCAAAGTCGGCGTTGTACATTCCCACAAAGCGGTCTGCCATCACAGCTTTCAGCTCGGGCCAGGCGTCCTTCCAGGCGGGCGCATCCGCCACCATGTCTTCGGTGATGTGATGCACGGCCATGGCGTCCGGCGGGATGGGGATGGAGGGTTTGATGAAGCTCTCATAAAGGGTCTGGCCCTGAAAATCCACCACACCAACCTCAATGACCACATCCTCCGGCGAGATGCCGGTGGTCTCGGTGTCGATGAAGATTGGATCATAGGCCAGGATCTGCCTGGCTCTTTGGATGACTTTAGGATTGGCGCTGGGGAACATATGAACCTCAATAGGTGTTGTTTATGGTTTCAGAAGTTTACCATATTCGGGATGTCTGACAAATCAGATTGGAAGGGATCAGATGAGGTGCAGTCCCGCCAGGAGTTGATACACTGCGAACCCCGCCAGCACGACGGCGGAGGCGAGGAGCATTCCACGGCGCACCTTCTCCCCCATGCGGCGGACGGTGGAAAACAGCCCGATCAGGAGGATATTAACAACAACGAAGGTGCCGTAAAACACAGCCAGGTAGGCAATGCCCCACCCGTGGGAAACTGACCAGGCTTTCAGAAAATTAGGGCCGTTGATCAGGCTCCAGAACAGCCAGGGACCAGGCGCCAGCAGGTTGACCAGAGTCGCTTTCAGCAGGGTTTGCAGCCCGTTGGTTTTCCCCATCTCTTCCACTTCATGATACTGGCGAAATGCTTTAAAAGAGTCCCAGGCTAAATAGAGCAGGAACAGAGCCCCGCCGATCTGCAGGATTTGCAGGAAGACCTCCGGCAGGGACCTGAGGAGGATCAGGACGATCAGGATCACAGGCGCGTCGCTGACCAGGGGCGCGAAGGCAGCGGGCAGGGCTTTCTTCCATCCGCCCTTGACGGCGTAGGAGAGGAAGACCGCCTGCAGCGGCCCGGGTGTCACCCCGGCGGAGAAACCAACCGCCGCGGCAGTGAGAAGGGTTGTGAGCAGCATGGGATATATTATAGATCATAGTTTATCGTAGAGATACCCGGCCTGGGTGTCTCTATGCGTTAAACCGGGAGTGAGGACTTTAGTCCGAACAATCCCATTGATATAAGTTTGTGAAAGTACCAATATCATTGGACAGAAAAAACAGCAATGATTTCGTGAAGTTGCTATTGTCAGGTGGGCTTCGCCACACCTGACCTACTATTGACAAAACAATCAAATTAACATATAAATTAGGTGATATCACCTAATTATTAGGTAATATCACCTAAAAATTAATTTAATAAGGCGAATTTTTATGCTCCTTGAACCACTTTTTGGTTCCACAAACAGAGAACGTGTCCTCATTTTCCTGCAAGCACGCCAGGAGGGGTATGCAAGTGAAATTGCCAGGTTTTTTGAAACCGATCTCTCACCGATTCAGGATCAATTAGAAAAATTGGAGGCTGGTGGCGTGATCGTCAGCCGAAAAGCTGGTAGGACAGTCCTCTACCAATTTAATCCCAGATATGCCCTGTTGGACGAATTACAAACCCTGCTTAAGAAAGCACTTTTCTTTTATCCACAGGATATCCAAGAAAAGTTATTACGAAACAGGAGAAGGCCAAGGCGAAAGGGAAAACCGGAATGAAATCGATAAAGAATATGTCCCAGGCTGAGATTGCTGCTTATGTACAAACGCAGCTTCGTAAAGCAAATATCGAGGTTGTCCTCTCTGGTGGTGCAGCTGTTGGTATTTATACAAATGGGATGTATGTATCCATGGATATTGATTTGGTTAACACCCAATTTGCACAACGAAAAACTATTGAAGAACTTATGAAGGAAATAGGTTTTAATCCTGTTGGGCGGCACTTTGAACATCCTGAGACTGAACAAATCATCGAATTCCCTCCCGGTCCTCTTTTATTTGGTAATGCACGAGTTGGAGAGATTATTGAGTTGGAATTTGATACAGGCATTTTACGGGTCATCTCTCCTATGGATTGTGTAAAAGATCGTCTTGCTCATTATTATCATTGGGGGGATCGCCAATGTCTTAATCAAGCAATCATGGTTGCTCAGAATCATAAGATTGATCTTTCTGAAATTGAAGATTGGTCGAGAAATGAGGGTAAATTGACGCAATTTGAAGAGATTAGAGGGAAATTTAAAGCTATGTAGATTCCGAGAACTGGCGTCAAGGATTAGGAGCATATAAATTTAAAATACTGTGAGAAAATTTTACTGAATAAATCGAAGTGTTTGAATTTATGAATAAACTATTGTCAGGTGGGCTGGGCCACACCTGACCTATAATACATCATCAGCTATTGTATAATGGTTTTAACATGTCCCTTTCTGTGATTGTCCCCGCCTATAACGAAGCTTCTACCCTGGGTGAGGTGTTGGCGCGCGTCCATGGGACGGGGCTGGCGGATGAGATCATCGTGATTGATGATGGCTCTATGGACGGTACCTGGGAGCTGCTGCAGGCGTTGAAGGAGAAATATCCCCTGCAAGCCATCCGCCATGAGCGCAACCGCGGTAAGGGTGCCGCCGTGCGCACGGGCATCCAGCATGCTACCGGTGACCTGATCCTCATCCAGGACGCCGACCTGGAATACGACCCGGGGGATTACGCTTGCCTGCTCCAGCCCCTTGAGGAAGGGCACGCGGATGTGGTCTACGGCTCGCGCTTCCTGAGCGAGCCCCGTCAGCCGGGGATCTTCTGGAACGTCCTTGCTAACCGTATACTGACCCTGCTGACGAACCTGCTCTATAACAACGTCCTCAGCGACATGGAGACGGGGTACAAAGTTTTCCGGCGCGAGGTTGTGCAGGATATACCCCTCAAAGCCAGGGGTTTTGATTTTGAGCCGGAGTTCACCGCCCGCATTCTGAAAAAGAAGGTGCAGGTGCATGAAGTGCCCATCTCCTTTACGCCGCGGGGATATGAAGAGGGAAAGAAAATTCGGCTGAAGGATGCCTTTATCGCCTTTTGGACGCTGATTAAATACCGCGTCATTGATTAATCAAAACTCATGATCCTTTTTTTACAGCGCTTCAACACCTAATTGGATTCTTTAATATCCTTGATATTCAACTGCAGAGTGCTGCGTCCCTGATAATCATTGATCTCAAAGCGGTAGGCGATGTCAATGACCTCCGGCATGTCCTTCGCCCAATACCCCTGACGGAAGGCGATCCCATCAAAGGTGTTCATCCCTGCTTTCAGCATCAGCTTGAGGTGTTTATTTTCCCGCCCGACCGTTCGAGCCTGGCGTACTTCCACGTTACAGGAGGCAAAGACCGGTTCCGGGTTGCCCCGGCCGGTGGGTTCCAGTTGGTGCAAGTCTTCCAGGATACCGGGAATATAGCGCGGGTCCAGCTTGTCCAATTGGATTTCACGGTCAATGATCAGTTCGGGCAGGAGTTCCAAGTCCCCTAACTGTTCTTCGGCAATTCTCATCAAACGCGCCAGGAGCTCGTCCAGATCCTCATTGCGAACGGTAAAGCCCGCCGCTGCAGCATGACCGCCGTGCCGCACAAGGAGATCCGCACACTCATCCAGTGCTCGGGTGATGTGGAATTCCGGGATGGAACGGCAAGATGCCGTGGTGAAATCCTCGCCTTGATGGGCGATGATCGAGGGGCGGTAAAAGGATTCCACCAGCCGTGAGGCTGCCAACCCAACCACGCCCTCACTGAACTCGGGGTCTGCCGCGAAAAACAGGACAGCGTCTGGGTTTTCACTCAGGATCCGTTCCGTAGCCAGCTCACGAATTTGCTGGGTCATGTCCTGGCGGTGGCTGTTTTGGGTTTCCAATTCCTGCGCCAAGCTGCCTGCCTCAATTACATCTTTGGTGGTCAATAAGGCAAATGCGCTCAGGGCGGAATCCAAACGCCCCGCCGCGTTCAGCCGTGGCCCCAAACCGAAGCCGATATTGGATGCATCGCACTTAGTCAAGTCCAGGCAGGCGACCTGCGCCAGAGAGAAAATACCCTGCCGCGGGCGGCGGCGAATCCTATCCAGGCCGGCCCGCACTAACACACGATTTTCACCCTTCAAGGGCATCAGGTCGGCTACCGTGCCGATGGCAACCAGGTCAATCCACTCGGAAGCGTCTAGGTTTTTTTGCGGATGGACTGTCAGATAGGCTTGTGCCAGTTTATGCGCCAGCCCAACGCCCGCCAGGTTTTTCTCAGGGTAGGGGTCCCCGTCTTGTTTAGGGTCAATCACGGCTGCGGCTGGGGGGAGGGTTTTCCCCGGATGGTGATGGTCGGTGACGATCACGTCTATGCCAAGCTGATTTGCCAGGGTTACCTCCGCAACAGCCCGCACGCCGCAGTCGACCGTGATGATCAGGTCTGTGCCCTCTTCGGCAAGCTGCCGCATGGCATCTTCATTCAGTCCATAGCCTTCATCATAGCGGTTGGGGATATAGGCTCGGGCTTCAGTCCCCAGCCGTGCCAGGAATTCCACCAACAGGGAAGTGGCAGTGACTCCGTCGGCGTCGTAATCGCCGTATACCGCGATCTGCTCACCCTGGGTGAGAGCCTGATGTAGCCTGTCAACCGCCGCCGACATGCCCATCAGCAGCATGGGATCGGTGGGGAAGGCGACCCGCCCTTCGATAAAAGCCGCTGCAGCTTCGCCATCCGTGAAGCCGCGGTTATACAGCAGCTGCCGCATGAGGGGTGAGAAATCGCTCAGGGCGCGGTCAATGTCTTTGGGAATTTTATGTTGGATTTTCCAGCGTTTAGGCAGGGGACGATGTGTTTTGTTTTCGGGCATAGTGTTATTTCGTTTGAACTCTCCAGAATAAGATAGTTGGATTATAACTGATAGCGCCGTGTGGGTCTGCAGGGACTTATTATTTTTAAGTCAAATACTTAATTCGAAGAAAACAATTCCCTTAAATGAGCCGATAAGAAGTGATGAGTTTGTTTTTTTCGATTTCATTGTCGACTAGTAGTTCCTAGTTCGAATAGTCCATCATTTTTAGGGATTTTTCTTTTAGTAGATTAATCTATATATATGATATATTTCTTAGGCTTCCCCTCAAGGAGCAAAGCGACGCAGCCCCCGTAGGGGAAAAGGGGAAGCTGTCTGCGAAGCAGACTGATGAGGTGAGGTGTGGGTCAACAAATCTAAGTTTAATGAAATTATCTCAACGTATTTTCAAATATATGATTAAAAAGGCGACAACAACTCAACTAATAATAAACAAAACAAAAACCACCTCATCCGGCGCTACGCGCCACCTTCCCCTAAGCACCCTTTGGGTGTTTCGCTGCGCTCAAGGGGAAGGCTTTCTTAAGTCTTCCATCAACGATGAAATCGAGAAGCGATTCATTCGAATTGGAATATGAAAAGGGATAATCAAACTGATTCACAATTGACCTACAGAGATTCTCATCCCCCAAACCGATTAAATGCCGTTAAAATAAAGGCACTTATGTCGAAAAATAACGGATATCTACCGCTGGATCAGGTGTTGGTTGGCGATTGCCGGCAGGTTCTTGATGATCTGCCTGAAAACTCGGTCGATCTGATCTTTGCCGACCCGCCCTATAACCTGCAATTGGAAGGGGAGCTCTGGCGTCCCAACCTGACGCGAGTGGATGCTGTGGATGAGGATTGGGACCAATTTGATAGCTTCAATCAGTATGACCAATTCACGCGGGAATGGTTGACAGCGTGTCGGCGGGTGCTCAAGCCCACGGGTACGTTGTGGGTGATCGGCTCGTACCACAACATCTATCGCGTTGGGCACATCCTGCAGGACCTGGGATTCTGGTTTTTGAATGATGTGGTGTGGGTCAAAGCTAATCCCATGCCGAATTTCCGCGGTGTACGCTATACAAACGCGCATGAGACCTTGCTGTGGGTGCAAAAGGAGAAAGGTGAGAAATACACCTTCAACTATCACGCCATGAAAGGGCTGAACGACGGGTTGCAGATGCGCAGCGATTGGTACATTCCCCTCTGTACTGGGAAGGAACGGCTGAAAGATGACAGCGGCGAAAAAGCTCATCCCACCCAAAAGCCGGAGGCGCTGCTCTACCGGGTGATCCTGTCCAGTTCAAATCCCTATGATGTGGTTTTGGATCCTTTCTTTGGCACAGGCACCACTGGCGCGGTGGCGCGCAAGCTGCACCGTCACTTTATTGGCGTGGAAATTGAGGAAAAATATGCACGGTTGGCGATGGAGCGGGTGCGGGAGGTGGTTCAATTGGAATTCGACCCGCCTATCTTCGTCACCCCCAATCCACGCCGACGCAAGCGAATCCCATTTGGCAACCTGATCGAAAGCGGTTTATTGGAACCGGGGCAGATGCTTTATTTTGGTAAGGAAGGTGATATTTCAGCGAAGGTGCTCGCCGATGGCGAATTAGCTTTTGATGGTCAGCGAGGTTCCATCCACCAGATTGCCAAGAAGATACGCAATGGCCCCAGCAACGGCTGGAAGCTGTGGTATTACTGGGATGTAAAGACCAACCAACGGCAGCCCATTGACAACCTCCGTGAAATCGTTCGCGAGGAATCATCAAAGAAAATCAAACCGGCTGAATCAGAATTAACTATTTAGCCGGCTAAACTATACAAAGGAAATAATAATGGCAGAAAAAATATATACTCAATCCCCCTGGACATTGCGAGATCTCTATGAAGGGTTTGATGACCCAAAGTTTGAAGAAACTTTCAAAGAGATTGAACAGGGGGTCGAGACCTTCGAGAGTTACCGCGATAAGCTGTCACCGGATATCAAAGAGGACTTATTCGTTGAGATGATCACAAGCTACGAAAAGTTCTACCGTCTGGTGAACCGCCTATACGGCTTCGCACAGCTTGCCTTCGCTTCTGACACCCAGGATCAGGAAGCCCAAGCCGCTGTTGCCAGGGCGGATCAATTCCAAGCGGAGATGGGCAATAAATCCCTGTTTTTTAACCTGTGGTGGAAGGCGCTGGATGAGGAGAATGCTCAACGATTGTTGGATGCCTCAGGCGATTACCGCTACTGGCTGGTGGCGATGCGCAATTTCAAGGATTACACTCTGAGCGAACCTGAAGAGAAAATTATTAATATCAAAGATGTGACCGGCTTCAGCGCCTTGAATATGCTCTATGATTCGATCACCAACCGCTACAGCTTCAAGATTGAAGTTGATGGGGAAGAAAAGGAGATGACGCGGGGCGAGTTGATGGCGCTGGTCAGGGAGCCAGACGCTGATCTGCGGGCAAGGGCTTATCAGGAACTATTCCGGGTGTATGAAGAGGATTCCCCCATTTTGGGCCAGATTTATCAAGCCATTGTGCGGGATTGGCGCAATGAGAACATCAAACTGCGCGGCTTTAATTCCCCCATTTCCGTCCGGAACCTGGTCAACGATATCCCCGACGAGGTGGTGGAGACATTGCTGGATGTCACCCGTAAGAACGCTAAGCACTTCCACCGTTTTTTCCGCTTGAAGGCTAAACGGATCGGCATGGACAAGCTGCGTCGTTACGACATTTACGCCCCTGTTGAGAAATCGGATAAAAAATATAATTTTAGTGAAGCATCGGAGATCGTCCTGGAATCCTTCAATGAATTTGATCCGAAGTTTGCGGACATGGCCAAGCAAATCTTTGATGTCAGTCATGTGGACAGCGAAGTGCGCAAGGGTAAGATGAGCGGCGCTTTCTGTGCCACGGTCACCCCAGACCTGACCCCCTGGGTGTTGCTCAATTATCAAGGGCGTGCTGATGATGTTGCCACCATGGCGCACGAATTAGGTCACGGCATCCACAGTTTGATGGCAAGTGAACACACCGCCCTCACCCAGCATGCCTGCCTCCCTCTGGCGGAGACCGCCTCCACCTTTGGGGAGATGATGCTGGTGGATAAACTCCTGGCACAGGAGAGCAATGAAGCCGTCCGGCGGGATTTACTTTTCCGTCAAATGGATGATGCCTTCGCCACGATCCTGCGACAGAATTATTTCTCCATGTTTGAGCAGACCGCCCATGGTTTGATCGCTGAGGGGGCGCAGGTGAAAGATCTGGCTGAGGCTTATATGAAAAATTTGAAGAGCGAGTTCGGCGACTCGGTGGAAATCCCCGAAGAATTTCGCTGGGAGTGGGTGATGATCCCCCATTTCTATGGTGTACCTTTCTATGTGTATGCCTACGCCTTCGGCCAGTTGCTGGTGCTCTCGCTCTACAAGCAATATCAGGAGGAAGGCGATTCTTTTAAACCCCGCTATATGGACATCCTCTCAGCCGGCGGTTCAGTGGCACCGGTGGAGCTGCTCAGTAAAGCTGGGATTGACGTGACCACGGCCGAGTTCTGGCAGGGCGGTTTTGATGTGATTGACGAGATGGTGACCAAGTTGGAAAAATTGACCTGAGTGTAAAATATTAAGAATTATAAACTCCGTGGACTTCGACTCGTTCACGGAGTTTATGTTTTTAATGAACTGCCTTTTGACGTTTCAGCGGAAGGTTGGAAACGCCAAAGGGCGATGACGATCAAGACCAGCCCAACCGCGCCTAAGAGGATGTTCAATCCCCAAACCGCCCGGACATTGAAGGTTTCCACGATATTTCCCGCGATGAACAGCCCGATGCCGGGGCCGATGCCGTACAAGGCTGAGCTGTACAAGCCCTGACCGGTGACCCGCCATTTTGGATCGACAATTTTATCAATGAAGGAGATGCTGATGACCTCAAACGCGATGGTTGCAATCCCATTCAGGATGACGGCGGGCAGCATCCAGCCCGGGCTTTGGACGAAGAGGTACCATAACCAGCGGACCGGCAGGATGACCGCGCCCGCCAGGATCAGCCGGCGCATGGATATCCGCTTTAGTGCTGAGGGGGCGAGGGTCATCAGGGGCACTTCCAGCAAGGCTGGCAGAGAGGTAATAACGCCGATCAACACCTTCGAAGAAGCCAGAGACTGGAGAAACAAGGTTTGATAGTTGACGGCGATGTTAAGGGTGGCACCGATGAAAATGATCCCGGCAAGGAACACCATAAAAGTTGGATTGCTAATCAGAATTTTTAGATCCCTGGGATCAGGCCGCAAGACAGTCTTTTGGGTCTCCGGCAAAGTGGTGCTGATGACCGCTAATAAGATGTAAAGGCCTGCCACAATCCATGGGAAAAATATCAGAATCTCATCTAAAAACAAACTGGCCAGCAGCATGCTGGAGATGGCATAGGCAATCGAACCCCACACGCGCACCAATCCATAGTCATCCGGTTTTCCTATCTTGTTTAGGTATTCCAGGACAATGGCTGTGCCGATGGATGTTATGGGCGCGGTGAAAATGGCGAAAAGGAAAGACAACAAAATAGCGCTGATGAAGGAGGTCGTCAAACCCAAACCGATTATGGTTCCGCTGACCCCCAGGCAGGCAATGATTAACAACGGTCGACGCTTATGGAGGATATCACTGAGGGCGCTCCATACGGGTTGTATCAATACGGTCAAGAGTGGCACCATTCCCAGCAGCAACCCCACCTGCGTCCCCGTAAACCCCTTTTGGGTGAGATACAGTGCCAGATAGGGACCGAGGATGCCAAAGGATAAGAATTGAATAAAATAAAAGGCTTTCAATTTAAAATTCATACCTCAAGTATAACGGCGGTCTAGCTTAATTAGAGTAGAATAGTTTAAATTATCACAGAGGAGAAGGATCATCCTGACACACAAGACGATTAGAGATTTGGGAAATGGCATCATCATCCGGCACTCAACTCCTGATGACACAGAGGCATTGGTTAAATTTAATCGGGAAATTCACGGCGAGGATAAGTGGGATGAAAAGGGGCTGGAAGATTGGACACGGGATCTGATGAGCGGCAAGGGGCCGACCTTTGACACGGGTGATTTTACCGTGGTCGAAGATACCAACACTGGAGAGATCGTCTCAACCTGCTGCCTGATATCCCAAACCTGGGCTTATGAAGGCATCCCCTTCAAAGTGGGACGGCCGGAGCTGGTCGGCACCAAGAAAGATTACCGGCGGCGGGGATTGGTGCACCATCAATTTGAAATTCTCCATCAGTGGAGTGAGGTGCGCGGCGAATTGGCCCAGGTGATCACTGGCATCCCCTATTATTATCGGCAGTTTGGCTATGCTATGGCCTTGAACCTCGAAGGCGGCCGTTCGGGGTATGAGCACCAGCTACCTGAATTGAAGGAGGATGAGAAAGAGTCGTTCAGTTTCCGCCTGGCCGAGGAAGCGGATATTCCTTTCTTGATGTCGGCTTATGAACGCGGCTGCCAGCGTGACATGATCAGCGCGGTGTGGGATGAAGCGCAGTGGCGCTATGAACTCACCGGTAAAAGCCAATATAACATCAACCGGCGGGAAATCTATGTCATCGAAGATCAGGAAGGTGCATCCGTGGGCTTTATCGGCATCCCGCCGGTCAAATGGCGGGCAGGATCAGCGTTGACCGTTTATGAACTAGCACCTGGTTATTCCTGGGCTGCCGTCACTCCCAGCGTGATAAGGTTCTTATGGCATAAAGGGAAGGAACTTGGCGAGGAACAAGACCAGCCGCAACAAGCTTTCAGCTTTTATCTCGGCGAAGATCACCCCGCTTATGATGTGGTGGCTTCGCGGCTGCCCCGGATACAAAAACCTTATGCCTATTACGTCCGTGTGCCTGATTTGCCGGCATTCATCCGGAAGATCGCTCCAGTTCTGGAAAAGCGATTGTCAGACACCGCCTTTGCGAACTACACCGGTGAGATCAAGCTTAATTTTTATCAGGATGGTTTGCGGATGGATTTCAAAGAGGGGCATCTTACGGCAGTTGAAGCCCTGGCATTTGACGAATTGGAGGGGGCTTTTGCAAACTTTCCGCCCCTGGTTTTCCTGCACCTGCTGTTCGGCCACCGCACCATGGATGAGCTGGGGCAGGTGTATATTGATTGCGGTACCAGCCGGGACGAGAATAAAAATTTGCTGGACGCGCTGTTTCCGAAAAAAACCTCGCATATTTGGCCGATTTCGTGAGTGGTTGGATCAGTCCTTCGGTTTAAGCCACGGCCAGCGTTCTTCCGGCGGGATTTCGGACTTTTCCTGTGCCGCGGGTTCAACCTCGGTTAGCGAGGTTTTGCTCGATGGCCCCCTGTTCGTTGTTGATGGCATCCTTATATTATTGTTCACTCTGGTCTGCAAATGCTTATATTCCCTGCTTCGGGCGTACTCTCGCAACCTGTTGATCCGACGGATCAGCATAGGGTGGCTTTGGAAAGCTTCCGCCAGGCGGTTGGAAGCAAGATCATCCTGTGCGTCAATTACCGCTAAGGCTCGCTCAAAGTCGCGCTGGCTGCGCACTTCCGGCGCAACCAGTTTCACCAGGGCAGACACAGCCAGGTTCAAATCCCCGCAAGCCAGCAGCCCTGCCCGGTCAGCCGAGAACTCACACATCCGGTTCCACCACCTGAACGCGGCATACAACAGCACCGCAGCGCCAAAGGGCGCTGGAATCCCAGCCATGCCGCCCAATATGGTGTTGAGCCAGGTATGTCCCAGGGCGACATGCCCCATCTCGTGACCGATGACAAATTTTAATTCATCAGCTGTCATCACTTTGAGCATGGGGGAATAGATCACCAGGGCTTTTGGGCTGGTGATTCCGAAAGTATAGGCATTGAGCTGATCGGCGTTCACCAGGAAGGCGTCAATTTCACCTGGCTGCAGCTTTTTCTCACACTCTTCTACGATGTCTGCAAGCTCAGGAGCACGCAGCTCGTTAATGGGTAGAGCGTCCCTTAGCAAAGACTGGTGATGGGAATGGATCAGCATTGCGCTGAGGATGAACATAGCGATAATGAAAATGCCGCTGACGCAGAAGGTGGCGGTTGAGGTGAGGGCGATCACCCCCAGAACCAACAGGATCGTCAAGACTAAGACGACCTGCTCATTATCAACCCTGTAACGCAGCGAACGGAACATAGGAAATCCTATTCAGGGCTGGTTTCTTGCAGGAAATCCCGCACTTTTTCAAGCTGTTCAACGGACAGGCGTTTGGTTTCCTCCCAGTAATCCAGGAGTTGGGTCAGGGTGAACAGCGCGTGAAGCTTAAGTCCCGCCTCTGCCAGGGCTTCTTTCGCGCCGGATTCCCGATCTATGAGAACAACTACATCCTGTACATTCAGCCCAACCGCTGTCAACTTTTCAACGGCTTCAAATTTGCTTCCACCGGTGGTCGCCAGGTCATCAATGAGAACCACCGTTTCACCGGGGTGATAGATCCCTTCAACATCCGCTGCTGTACCGTAATCCTTAGCTTCCTTGCGGGGGTAAATCATCGGCCAGTTCCCCTGGAGGCTGACGGCTGTGGCGATGGGCAACGCGGCGTAGGGCAGGCCGGCGATTCGGTCAAATTCGAGCGTTTTTAACCGTTGCACATAAGCTGCCGCGACTTGTGTCATCCATCCGGGGAAAGCCACTAGACGGCGCAGGTCAATATAAATGGGGGAGATCAATCCAGACTTGAGCGTGAACTCGCCGAAACGAACACACCCCATGGAGAGCAGCCCCTCCACCAGGGGCGTGACGAATTGCGGTGTCTTTGTTTCTCGTTTTTTCTTGCGAGGCTTGGTGATTTCCTGGGCTTCTCTAAAGCGCAGCACCAGGTCTTTTGCGGCTTGATGGGGATTCTCCGCTCTGGATATGCCCCGGCTGACGTTGATCAGCAAGCCCAACCCGTCCTCTCGCAGCCCCGCACGCATGGCTGTTTTCAGGTCTGCGCCCTGTGCGCCCAGCCCTGGCGCCAGGAACCATTGCTCTGGGGCTGCCTGACGGACTCGGCGCAGGGCGTCGGGAAAAGTGGCGCCAACCACCAGTCCGACAGTATCATGTGCGCCCCATTCCGTTGCTAATCCAGCGATCTTCTCATAGACCATCATCAAACGGTAGTGACCGCCTAACGGCAGGTCCTGCAGATCCACCGAGCCGGCATTGCTGGTCTTGCACAACAGGAAAATTCCTTTTTCAGGATACCCCATAAAGGGTGTCAACGAATCGTAACCCAAATAGGGACTCAGGGTGATGGCATCTGCCCCCAGGACTTCGAATGCGGAACGGGCGTAAGCGCTGGCGGTGGAGGAAATGTCCCCCCGTTTGGCATCCAGGACGACCGGAATATCATCCGGAACAGATTGGATGACGGCACCCAGCGCCTCCCAGCCTTCCGGACCGAGCAACTCAAAGAAGGCAGCGTTGGGCTTGAAGGCTAGGGCGACTTCACTGGTTTCTTCGATTAATCGCAGGCAGAATTCTTTCGCTGCTTTTCCGGTTTGCTTTGGCAGATCTTCAGGGTGCGGATCAAGACCAACGCATAGTAAAGAATTGATTTTTCTTGCTCGTTGATCTAGTTTTTCAAAGAAGGTGGGCATGGGCTCCTCCTGAGGGTGTGAGTATGGTTACCCCTATTGTAATGCGGTTTTTCGAAGTTCACTCAGGCTTTCCCCAAAACCATCGCCAGAAGCGCCATACGGATATATAAGCCGTATTCCATCTGGCGGAAGTAAGCGGCTCGGGGATCATCGTCTACAGCCATGTCGATTTCCCAAACGCGCGGTAGGGGGTGCATCACGATCATCTTGTCCTTTGCTTTTTCCATCGTTTCTGTCGTGACCACATAACTGCCCTTGAGGGATTCGTGCTGTGTGGGATCATCAAAACGCTCTTTTTGCACACGGGTGACATAGAGCACATCCGTCTCGGGGAGGACAGGATCAAGTTCGTGATAGGATGTCTGTTTGGTTCCGGATGCGGTGATTTCGTCAAGAATTTCTGAAGGCATTTGAAGGAGCTCTGGTGAGACGTAGTTCAGCTTGATATCAAACAGAGTCAACAGTCGGGCGAGGGAGTGCACCGTCCGGCCGTATCTCAGGTCTCCCATCATGGTCACCGTCAAGCCGTCCACACAGCCTAATTCTTCATTGATGGTGAACAGGTCCAGCAGTGCCTGCGTAGGGTGTTCGCCGGTACCGTCGCCGGCATTGATGACCGGTTTGCGGGCGTATTTTGCGGCGAGGGCGGCTGAGCCTACCTCAGGATGGCGCAGAACGATCACGTCGGAATAAGCCTCCAAAGTGCGGATGGTATCTGGAAGGGACTCACCCTTGGTCACGGACGAATAGCTGACGTTATTAATGGGGATCACGCTGCCTCCCAGCCGGTCCATGGCAGAGGTGAAGGAGGAAGATGTTCGCGTTGAAGGTTCGTAAAAGAGGTTTGCCAGGATCTTGCCTTTCAAGAGATCGAAGGAACCCACACGGGCGACCATCTCATACATCTCATGAGCAACGCCGAAGATATACTCAAGCTGTTCGCGGTTAAACTGCTTAACGGAAATAATATCTCTACCGTAAAAGAGCGCATCCTGCTGATCGCCAAAAGGCAGGTGCCGGTTGTTCCCGCGTATCGGGGGTGTGAAACTGGTCATTGTTTTCTCCTATCTTATCTATGGATAATTGATATCGTGATTAGATCATGTCTAACAAATTCGCTTGCCATATCCGGGGGGTACAAGGATTCTCCCATCCTCAAATGCTGTTTTCCCTCGCAGGACTACTTTTCGGACAACGCCTCGAGTGACCCAGCCTTCAAAGGGGCTCCAGCCGGCTTTGGAATGAAAATTTTCTCCCGTAATCGTTGATCTTGCTTCCAGGTCTACCTCAACCCAGGTCTCATGTTGATCCGGAATTGTAAAGATTCGTCGTACGTTATCACTCATGCGTTGAAGGAGGTCATCTAAAGTCAGCCGGCCTTCATGAACGGCTGTCAGGAAAAGCGGCAGGGCTGTTTCGAGTCCTGGGAAGCCGGGTGGGGGATTGGCGCTGTCTTTTTCTTCTGGCGTATGTGGGGCATGATCGGTGGCGAAACAATCAATCACAGCGAGATTCTCCCAAAGGGCGTTCACATCCTCCTTTTTCCCAAGCATGGGGCGAACTTCGCCGCGCCCGCCTGTAAGGTCATCTTTTGTGAGGAAAAGATGATGCGGTGTTGCCTCACAAGTGATCTTCAAACCGTGCTCTTTTGCTGCGCGCACAATCAGGATGTCTTCTCTTATGGCGACATGTGCCAGATGCAATGGTCGGTCCGCGAGAGCTGCCATGAGGATCGCTGCCGCCAGGGTTTGCCCTTCCGCATGCGCAACCAGGGGACGGTGTTTCGGCCAGGATTTAAAATGTTTCAACCAAAGGGGCATGGCATCCAACCGGAGGGGACCGAAGGTCTGGTTAAGATACAGCTTCAACCCCGCGCTTTTTCCAGCTGCTTTTAGGGCGGTATCGACATTGTTAGCTCCTGCACCCAGGTATTGTCCGTAGTCACAGTATGCCTTTTCCGCTGCCAGGGCGTAAGCTTGATCCAGAGTTGCTTCATCCAGGATGGGGGGCTGTGTGTTGGGCATGGCCAAGACTTGAGTGAATCCCCCCGCCAATGCAGCGGTGGTCCCAGAGGACCAGTCTTCCTTATGTGTCCCGCCTGGCTCGCGCATGTGTACGTGGGGGTCAATCAAACCGGGTAATTTCACAACAAACCTCCAGACACAAAAACAGAGAGCCGACGAAGGCTCTCTGTTGAAGTCAAAATGAATGCCACGGTGTCCGTGGCAGGATGAAAGATCGGGGTTGGTAAGACTGTTTTTAACCGCATAGCACTGAGACTATTCTATGCAATTTTGAAAATATGTCAAGGGAAATTGTAAGATGCACGATCAAATCCATTCAGGCTTGGAAAAGATGTTTGGCGGTGATGAGAGCTTTAGCGTTGAGGTCACCAACATGATTGTTTATATGCCTTTGATCAGTTTATTGCATCTACAGCAGAATGCCCTGAACATGCCAGCGGAGGATATGGTGGATGGGCTGCTGCAGCAGGCGCACAACACGGAACTTTAAGAGGATATTTCGGTAAAAAACTAGTCACATCGAAGATAACAGAGAAGCAAGGTTATCCTGCTTCCCTGTTTCATTATTAAGGCGTTATCCTGGTCGAAACAAACTGTCTGGATTGTTACAGATATCAGAAATATTAGGTTTATATTTTGTTTTCCGGGTCTTTAAAGGTTGGTTTGGGAACGCTTGTTAATGTGGGGTTAAATCGCTGGTTTGGTGACCGAAACCCCATATAATCTATTTTATAGGCGTGAATAATTAATATAAAATTAATTAGGTATTTATATGTATTATAAATTAAGGAGATCGAAAATGAAAGAAATAGCAGTAAAAACTCTGAACCTTGATAAATCTTTTGATGATGTCCACGCCGTCAATGATGTCAGCTTTGAAATTCATCAGGGGGAGATCTTCAGCCTATTGGGGCCGAACGGCGCGGGGAAAACGACCACAATTGGGATGATTTCCGGATTATTGACACCCGATGCAGGGGAGGTTTGGTTGCTGGGGCACAGCGTATCCTCAGAACCCAAGAAAGCCAAGGCTGCGCTGGGCGTTGTCCCCCAGGAGATTGCCCTATATGAGGATATTTCAGGACGGGCAAACCTCAACTTCTGGGGAAAGATGTACGGCTTGCGCGGAAATGCACTGAGCAAGCGTGTGGATGAAGTGTTGGCGTTAATTGGGCTGGAAGATCGTGCTAAAGGGGTAGTTTCCAAGTATTCCGGCGGGATGAAACGGCGGCTGAATGTTGGCGTGGCGCTGTTGCATGAACCCCAGATCCTCGTTATGGATGAGCCGACCGTGGGGATTGACCCACAAAGTCGGCGAAAGATTCTCGACTCTGTTAAAAACCTACGGGATCAGGGCATCACTATCCTCTACACCACCCATTACATGGAGGAAGCACAGGAGCTCTCTGATCGCATTGCCATCATGGACAACGGCGAGATCATCGCCCGCGGGACCCATGATGAGCTGATTGACATTGTGGGAGAGCTGGATCGGATCACCCTGACCATCAGCGGCGATCCAGTAAAAGCTAAAGACGCCTGGCAGGAGATCAGCGGTGTCGAAGATGTCTTCTCAGAAAACGGCGTCATTCATTTACTGGTTACTGACAGTAACCGGATTTTGTCGGGCGTTTTTGAAGCAGCAGCCTCTGTGGATGTGCATATCAACTCTGTGGAAATCCAGGAGCCGAATCTTGAGGCTGTGTTCTTGCACCTGACCGGCCGCGCTTTAAGAGATTGAAGGGAAAGGGAATATGAAAACACTTTCTATCGCGATCAAGGATTTGTGGCGCGCTTTCCGCAGTTACTTCGCGTTGGCTTTTATGTTTGGTGTCCCAATTTTGATGACAGTTCTTTTCGCCTTCTTGTTTGGCGGTGCGGGCGGTGACGAGGATGCTAATTTCACACTGCCAGTCACAGACGTCATCCTCGTCAACCAGGATGAGGGCAATCCTTATGTTCAAGATTTGGAATATGGCGGTGAAATTGTCGATTCCTTGGGCGAGGTGCTCGTTACGATTTTAAAGGGGGAGGAATTCGCTGACATCATGGATATCGCTACAAAAGATAGCGAATCACAGGCGAAAGCTGAAGTGGATGCCCAGAATGCTGGGCTGGCTGTGATCATCCCCCCAGATTTTAGTAATGCCTTATCTGCTCAGGGAACAGAGGACGTTAACATTGAATTCTATAAAGACCCCGACCTGAGTTTAGGACCCCAGATTGTCCAATCCGTTGTTATGGGGATTGTGGATGGGTTTTCGTCAGCGACTCTCTCCTATGATTCCATCATAAAAGCGTTGGAAAGCGAAGGGGTGGTTTTAACGGCTGAGGAGCGCATGGCGTTGATCGACGCCTTAACCCAAGTTGCGGACACAGCTCTTGAGGAAAACACGGCTGACCTGACGATTATTCCTCCCGCTGATCTGGGGGCGGAAGAGGATCAAGGCAATTTCATGACTACGCTGTTGCGCGGTATCATGGGCGGCATGATGATCTTCTATGCTTTCTACACGGGCACCTCGGCAGCCCAAACCATCTTGGAGGAGGAAGAGAACGGCACCCTTGCCCGTCTGTTTATCTCTCCCACGGACACCAGGACGATCCTTAATGGAAAACTACTGGCAGGAGTCCTGATGGTCTCCGTCCAGATTGTGATTCTGATGGTCTTCTCGAACCTTGTCTTTGGCATCCATTGGGGGTCCTTTGGGCTGCTGGCGGTCTTCTCTGTTGGGTTGGTGATGCTGACGAACAGTTTTGGTATCTTTGCTATATCACTGGCTAAGAGCACCAAACAAGCCGGCATCCTCTACGGCGCGGTGCTGACCTTCACCGGTATGCTGGGGATTTCCGGTGTGTTCACCGGCGGCACGCCTGTTGAGGAAGCCTTCCGGTTTCTGCCCCTCCTGGTACCCCAGGGTTGGGCGATGCGAACTATCGAATATGTATGGAGCGCCAATATTGGGAAGACATTGCTGTTCAGCGTGGGCATGATAGCTTGGTCCCTGGTTTTCTTTTTAATTGGCAATGCCCGAATCAAGCGGCGTTACGCCTGAGAGGTGAAAGATGAGATTTATTGATATTGCACTAAAAGACCTGTATCAAATTTTCAAGGATTGGAAATCCGCTATTTTTCTGATCATTGCGCCCATTCTCTTTACCCTGATGTTCGGGTTTATGTTTGGGGGCTTCAGCGGCCCAAATGATGGCGACAGCCGTCTTCCTGTGCAAGTGATTGATTATGAACAGACATCCCTCACTGAAAGCTTTGTGAACACCCTGGCAGGGTCAGACGTGATTCGCATTGAAGATGGGGATCCAGAAACGGAATTGGACCACCTTCAAAGGTCAGTGGCGGACGGTGACGCGGCGGCTGTGCTCCTGATTCCCGCCGGCTTCAGCCAGAAGCTTCGTGAAGATGGAACGGTTTCCCTGGAAGTGGTGCTGGATGAAAATAACTCTGTGGGATTATCCATTCAGCAGGAGATTCAATCCGCTCTAACTCGGATCAAAACAGCGGCTGATGCCGCCAGGCTTGCTGTCGATGTTTATGAAGAACGAGAAGGTTTCACGGATGCAGATGAGAGAACCGCTTTCTATGACAAAGCTTTTGAGGAAACATTAAGTGCCTGGGAAAATCCGCCGGTTGGTGCCGTTGAGCGCCAGACCTCACCGGAAGGTGGGGAAGGCGCTTCAGAGGATAATGCCTTTGCCCATTCTCTTCCAGGCATGATGGCGCAATTTGCCATTGCGGGGTTGATTGGCGCAGCTGAGATCGTTGTCCAGGAACGCAAATCCGGCGTATTGGATCGCTTGCGCGGTACAGCCGTATCCAAATCAGAGATCATGGCTGGACATTGGCTGGCAATGTTTGGGATGATCTTTGTGCAGTTTATTGTGCTTGTGGCATTTGGGCAAATCTTCCTGCGCCTGGATTTCTTTGGCGCACCTCTGGCGACTCTTGCCCTTTCAGTTGCAAGCTGTGCCTTTGTCGCCAGCTTGGGGATGTTGATTGGCATTCTGGCCAAGATGCCGGAACAGACTTCTATTTACGCCTTGATCCCCATGTTTCTGTTTGCGGGTTTGGGCGGTGCTTGGGTGCCTATGGATATCCTTGGAGAAACTGTGCAGAAGGTGTCACGTTTTACGCCGGTGGCATGGATCATGTCTGGTTTCAAGGACATCCTCCTGCGCGGGGCGGGACTATCCGGTGTTTGGATTCCCACCTTGATTCTCCTTGGCTTCTCAGCGCTGTTCTTGATTCCCGCGGTTATTCTCTTTTATCGAAGAGAGAATTAGTTAAAAAATTTCTTTGATGCGAATAATTTAAGGCGAAGGTCGAGGTTCGGGATTGATATTAAGAGTGGGTTTCTTATCAGGCTCCTCGCTGTTCCAAAGCACCTTCACCGCCATTTGGTCTTCCCAGGCTTTTAAGGTGCCGCGGTAGAGGGTGCGTTCGAAATATCCTCCTGTGGGTGATAAGCCCTCATATCCCTTATTGATCAACACCGGCATGATGGGCCTGAGCTGTTGGGCATAGTGCTTCATGCAGGGCTTTGGGCGAAACCCCGGCCATGAATAACAGGACACAACGGTACGTCGGTGCTGGGTGGGTACGCCGGGGGCGATGGTCTCCTCCCAATCGGGATCGCTGGGGAAGAAGATAAATTTATCCAAATCCCCTTTGGGGATTCCTTCAATTCCCCGAACAACGGCTGGCTGAGCTTGAGGAATATAGGGGTCGACAGATAAGTCTAAGAGAATAGCATGCTCTGGGAGGTATTGAATCCATGGGTTGGGGATCACGGGCTGGGCGGGGTTATGCCGCTGGGTGGCGTCAATTAAGATATCGGTGTCCTTTAATAATGCGATCATTGTTTCGGGGTGATTGGTTACGTTTCGCCCAACGGCCTGGCAGACGGCGCCTGGATAGCCTTTCTCGATGACGGTGTTATTCCTTTCACTGTTTCCCAGGTGCGCGACGGCGTCAACGGCGTGCTTGCCAACCATACCCGTGCCTAACAACAGGGTTTGAATGGGCTTTCCATCTGGACGCATCAATTCACCCCAGTGACCTTCTAGCAAGCCGAAAGCGACCTCCAAGCCATTCCAGGCGACAGCTTTCATATTTTCTACCAGGCGCACACCCTGGTCATTGGCAATGCTATCCAGGGAAATGGTCCTCAATCCCAATTTTTGGAATTGTATTATTCGGTTGGGGCGGGTGGGGTAGTGCAGCATGGACATCAGGATCGTGCCGGGTTTCATCCTCTCAAAATCCGCATCCGGTGACCGCAGGATCAGTACTACATCCTGGTTGAAGGTGTCCTGATGGGAGCTGAAGGAAATCCTGGGATTTCCTTTACGGTAATCCGCTTTATCGAATCCTAAAGACGAACCGTATCCTTCTTCAATAACGACGTGTAGACCGAAATCCGCCATGCGCTGAACGAAATTTGGCAGAAAGACGCGCTTCTCGCCGGCTTCCATTTCCATGCGCGGAAACCCAATGGATTTAGGGGGAGTCAATGTTTCCATCCTTTCTTATTCAATTGTGAGTTTGGTTGTCAAGGTGCGATCATTGACAGCTTCCAAAACCTGTGAATAAAAACCTTACAGGCTGGGCTGAAGCACCTTGTGATGGAAGGGGGCCTTCCGGGAAAAATTGTGATTGCGTACTCTGATAATCAGGCAACGCTATCGCATAAATTACATTATCTTCGGTAAAGATAATTATACTGCATGGCGCAAAGGGGAAATTTGTTTTTGGTTTTTCTTGTTTTATCCGTCATGACAAATTTTTTAAGAACTCAAAATTGGTCATTACTTCTTTTCCCTACCTTTAAAGATCTACTTGTGTATTTAAAATTATTCTTGTATACTGGTCTTAATTTAGGCCAACAATATTTAACGTAATATAAAATCTTCTATTAATGACCTAATACTTTCCATCTATTTACGAGAAAGAACAACTCACTAACGCCATTTAATTTACGGAGGCAAAGGCAAATCTGACCAGAATTCCTCTTCGTTGTGAGGAATGTCTTTCAGAAATGCGCGATTTTTATTTGTCTTCCTTCAAAACATTATTGCTTACTAACAGGTCCATAATGGTTTCATTAGAAAGCATGGATATTTTCTCAGATTCGAGAGAAACATGCAGCTAAGGATGTTGATGTGACGCAAAAAAAGGCAAAATCATTTGCTATATCACCAAAGATTCCTCTTGGACAATTTTCTCTGCTGGTGATAATAGTTGGCCTCCTGTTCTGCCCACCTTATGTTCATGTAAAAGCGCAAAACACTTGTAATTTTTCCGGTCAATGGGAAACACAAAATTTCCTTTGGAATGTAATCACATGTAGTCAAACTGGCTCAACTGTTCATTGTGATTATCAATATGGCAGTCTTAAAACTCCCTCCACAATTGATGGATCGGTTAGCGCAGATGGAAAAACGGTGACAGGAAAATTCTACACAGATGAGGTGCACAATGGCCATGTAATAATGGTGTTGACGAGTGATAACTCTTTATCTGGCACCTGGTATTACACAGACCCAAATAATGATGGGGTGTTTTGGGGAGAACGTATTGGGAGTTGCGAGAGTGTGGAGGAGGATTTAAATCCAGATTTCAGTGATCCTAATGATAATACGACCCCTCCATCCATTGATCCTTTGCTTTTAGAAACCAGGTGTATGGACCGCAGTTGTGAGGAAACCGGCTGTGAAGACGGTGTCTTTTATACTTTGCAAACAGGCATCCTGGATTTGGAATCCAGCACCTGTATTATCAACAGTCCGGAGATAACCACATTCAGTTGTGGATACCAGGGTGGAGATACAGAATATTACGATTGTGATTATGTGACAAATACCTGCGCTTATGGGTTCATGGTGCCTTGCGACTACGGCTGTGATGAAACCACCGGCCGTTGTCTGCAATACATCGAAGATGATCCCGATGATATCATCCTTCCTCCGGAACCCCTTGATGATTGTGATGGCGGATGCCCTTATGCGATTTGTCAGGGCGAAACCAGCTATTATGGGGACCCGGAATGCAGGGACGGTATCTGCTATTATGAAATCAGTGAGTATTGTCCTCTTGGATGTAATACCAGCACCGGATACTGCCTAAAAGGAAGTATTGAGCGGGGGAGTGATATTGACCAGTTAGTGCTGTTATTGGGTGTAGCAGGGGGCGGCTCGGCATTAATTGGTGGCGGATTGCTCGGAGGTGGCCTCTTGGGTTTGCGTGCCCTCAGGGGAGGGCGGATACTTCTGAGAAACCCTAATCCCGCACCACCCATTGAGATGGACCCGATCACCAAAGGCTTAAATCAAACACGTCAGCGCGTCGATGAATTATTGGAACAACTCAAAGCATCGGAGCGGCAACATCTTCAGGATAATCTCGACCATTCTGTAAAAATGATGGATTCCTATCATCGAACCGCAGAAAGGACAGAGACAATTGAACTTCTGCCAAATGCCATCGGATGGGCTGCAGGGAAAGCTGCGGATTATGTGGGAATGTTACCCGCAGGCAAACCTTTTAAGTATGGCTATAAGTTTGTGACAAAAGCGATTGAGGAAGGGATTGATAAAGGCGTGGGCACTGGCTTTTATGAGGGACTGAAAGAGGTAGGCTCAGATGCGATCGGCGATAAAATCGGTGATCTGGTGAAGGTCAAGGATGTAAAAGACATCGCTGACTTTTCAATAAAGACCAGTGTGAAAGCCGCTCTGAAGGAGACTGGCGTCAAGACAATCGGAAAAAACATACTCAAAGATAAAGCCGTAGGCAGTGGAATTGAAGACGCGAAAGGTATCTTCGACAGTCTATTCGGTGAGATATAAATCTATTTACTAAAAGACATTAATTACATTAACCCCGGGAGACAATATGAATTCATCACTGGACGTAATTATTACACAAAGCGATCTTATGTATTTCAGAAAACGATTGATGCAGGCGCCGACAGCCCTTTCACCATTCTTTGAAGTACATCCCAATGAGATATCGAATCAACTACCATCTCCAGATTTTATAATGCCGGATGGAAAGCTGAGGGCGGCTTTTACCCCCATCATCCATACCCTTGGAAAAGTTCAATCCCGCGGTTATTTATCTTATGTGGGTGATCAGGCTTCCTTTGAGACAAGCGTTTTTTATCCATCAGCGAACAGTGGGCCACCGGTGGCCTTGATGCAAAGCCAGACGGGGTATCGGATGCAATCGCCCCCGGAGATCGCACAATGGCTGACGACTATAGGTCAATTGATGGGTGAATCTATCGTAAAGGATATTGAATTTGAAGTTGACCTGACCCTCAATGAGGCTTGGGTGTTCTTCACTGTTATTGATTGTGTCCGCCGCCAGATGCTGAAGAACCTCTCAGAAAACATCAACTCTGAAGCCTATGTAATTACACTGGAGGACCTTTCAGCGAACACCACCCAGGATAGTTCACAATGGTTGGGCGCGTTTTTTGCAAAAGCAGAAGGTTTGCCTTCCTTGCGCAATAGCGAGATTCTTGCTGCAGTAAAATCGCTGACACAAAAGCGATTGATTAATTTTTATGATGAATCGATTCTGCCAGGCGTGGATTCCATTGCGCTTGCTGCTGCTTTGCTCACGCTGGAAGCCAGTATTCAATTGCAGGCAGCCACATTGGATAATCGATTCGGCACGGTCGGTATGACAGTTACTGCTGTAAAGGGTCGAGGTAATACCTGCCTGAGCTGGTCAGGAAGCGATGGCAGTGTGTCAATTACATCCCTAAGTGCGGCGCAGCTCATGATTATTATCGGCAGCTTTCTGGAAGCACCATCCGCACAATTCACGGATTCTCCATTTCCTAAAGCTGGTCAAAGAAAACCAGCTCCCACTTCTAGACAACAGAATAAAAGTGCCTACATGCCACAGGCTGGCGGGCCGGTGAAGAAAAAGAGGAAAACCCTGATTTACGTCCTGATTGGATTGGGTTTGCTTTTCATATTTGCCTGCCTGGTGATATTAGGTGGGTATATCTTCTGGGAATATTTGTTGTAATGAAAAAATAAAGGTGGTCTGCTTGGGTTATGTTTCAGTAAAATATCGAACCTCCCAGAGGTTTACAGGGCTGTCATCATGGCAGCCCTGATATCTGACTGTCTTGGTTGATCTCAATGGAAATCCAATCGGTTTTGAGGGAATCAACGGTTCTATGCTTTTTAATGTAATTGTGTCATTGGTTGTCAACGTGCGAACAATGACAGCGTCCCAGACCTGTTAAAAGAAAACCTTACAGGTTGTGCTGAAGCACCTTGTGATGGAAGGGGAGCTTTCGGGCGGAAATTGCAATTGCCTAGCCTGATTAGTAAACAGCGCCATCGCTATAATGTGTGTTTGCTTCGGCAAAGTTAATGATAATACATCGCTCAAAGGGGAAAAATCGGAAGAGATTTCTTTGCAAGGCAATCGCACAGTTTGCCAGAAAGATTTCTGATACTGATAGTAAACTTCCAACCCCGTCCCCAGCCCTTCCCCTCACCGAGGGGAAGGGTGCCCAAAGGGCGGAAAGGGGTTATTTTTAGTAGAGTAAAAAATTATACAGACTAAAGCGAATTACTTTGCTATTGCCCCGGATTTCTTTGTCGCCTTACGCAGAAAGCCTTATAATTTAGATGAGCCTATCTAAAATAAATCCCTATCAAGGAGGAATGTATGTCCAAACCCCGTCCTGTTCGTGCCCCACGCGGCACTCAGCTTACGTGTAAATCCTGGCTGACAGAAGCACCCTTCCGCATGATTCAAAACAACCTGGACCCCGAGGTCGCTGAACGCCCGGATGACCTGGTCGTTTACGGCGGCAGTGGACAAGCCTGCCGCAGTTGGGAGGCCTTTGATGCCATCCTGGAGACTCTGAAAGAGCTTGAAGCTGATGAGACCATGCTGGTGCAGTCCGGCAAGCCGGTGGCGGTTTTTAAAACTCATCCCGATGCCCCGCGGGTTTTACTAGCCAATTCCAACCTGGTGCCCCATTGGGCAACACAGGAACATTTTGATGAGTTAGCCGCCAAGGGCTTGATCATGTACGGCCAGATGACCGCTGGCTCCTGGATCTATATTGGCACCCAGGGCATCCTTCAAGGAACCTATGAGACTCTTGCCTCCCTGGCGCACTTGCAGGGCTGGTCGTCGTTGAAGGGAAAATTCGTCCTCACCGCTGGCTTGGGCGGCATGGGCGGCGCACAGCCGATGGCGATCACCATGAACGAGGGGGTGGGTTTGATTGTGGAGGTCGATCCCGACCGCGCCAGGAAGCGGCTGGAAGTCGGCTATGTGGATAAGGTTGTGGACGATCTCGAAGAGGCGATGACTCTTGTGGAAGAAGCCCTGGAGTCTGAGACGCCGAAGTCCATCGGCCTGATCGGCAACGCAGCCGATGTATATTCTGAACTGCTCATCCGTGGTGTGGTGCCTGATGTGGTCACCGACCAGACCCCAGCCCACGACCTGCATAATTACGTCCCCGCCGGTATCAGCCTGGAAGAAGCACATAAGCTTCTTGAGGATGACCCGGCTGCCTATGCGGCGCAGGCGCAGGGTTCCATTGCCAAACACGTCCAGGCGATGCTCGCCTTCCAGAAGGCAGGGTCAGAGGTCTTCGATTACGGCAACAACATCCGACAGAGGGCCTTTGATTACGGCGTCAAAGATGCTTTTAACTTCCCTGGCTTCGTTCCCGCTTATATCCGGCCGCTGCTATGCGAGGGCAAAGGTCCCTTCCGCTGGGTGGCGCTTTCTGGTGACCCAGAAGATATATATGAAACAGACCGCGTGATCAAAGAATTATTCCCGGAAGATGAGCATCTGCACCGTTGGCTGGATATGGCTAAGGAAAAAGTGCCCTTTCAGGGGCTGCCTTCACGAATTTGCTGGCTGGGCTATGGGGAACGCGCTCAGGCAGGGCTTGCGTTCAACAACCTGGTAGCTGAGGGGCGAGTATCCGCACCTATTGTAATTGGCCGCGATCACCTTGATTCTGGCTCGGTGGCATCGCCAAACCGCGAGACGGAGGGCATGAAGGACGGCACAGACGCCGTCAGCGATTGGCCGATCCTGAACGCCCTGTTGAACGCTGTCAACGGCGCGACCTGGGTTTCCTTCCATCACGGCGGAGGTGTGGGCATTGGCTTCAGCCAGCACGCCGGCCAGGTGATCGTGGCAGACGGCACGGCAGAAGCCGCCAAACGCCTGGAACGTGTCCTGACAGTCGACCCGGGTATCGGCATTGTACGCCATGCGGATGCGGGCTATGAAAAGGCTATAGAGACAATTAAAAAACACGGCATCCGCATGCCGATGATGAAGGAGGATTAGTTTTGGGCAGGCGGAATCGCCGTTTGATATTTTTTGTGCTGGCAATCCTGGTGGGTTTGGCTGCCGGCTTATTTTCTGGCTGGGAACTCAACCCCGTCCCATTTAAAGGAACATCTCCAGATTCGCTGCGAGTGGATTACAAAGGGGATATCGTCTTGATGATCGCGGAGCTCTATGAGGCTGAAGGTGACAGCGGCGAAGCCTTAACCCGTTTAGCTTTTCTGGGGGATGAGGATCCCGCAAGTATCGTCGAAGAGGCTGTTGTCTTTGCTGAGGAGCATAATTATACAGCAGAGGATTTAGTCCTCATGCGGGCGCTTTTAACCGCCCTAGATGCGTCTTCCGAGGTTTTGTATTGATGTGGAGCTTTGACCATGCTGGATGAGACGCAAGTTCTCCGCACTTCGCCAGAAGAGCCGGCTGGGAACCGGGGCGGTTGGTATTTGCTGACGGGTTTGGTTTTGGGTCTGATCCTTGGCCTGGTTTATGCCTGGGTGATTGATCCCGTTGTGTATGAAAACACACTGCCCAGCACCCTGGATGAGGGGGACAAGGACACTTATCGGTGTATGATCGCTGAAGCTTATGCTGCTACTGGAAACCTGGAACGGGCGGCGTTGCGGTTGGATATACTAGACGATGAGGACCCTTATTACGCTTTAGGCGCGCAAGCGCAGCGTGCATTAGCGGAGGGAAGATCAGAGGAAGCGCGAGCCTTGGCCTTATTAGCGTCAGCGATAAAGTCATATCAAGCCGATTCTGAGGATTTATTGTCAACACCACCCCTACCTACGGCAACGCAAAATATCCTCCCAACGTACACGATGCCCATTGCCACTTCAACCCCTCAGCGATCATTTATTATTTTCGATCCAATGAATAACGATAGACATTTGTCTCTCGCAGGGTGAAGTTCAGATCCTGATAGAGTCGGTTTGCTGCTTCCCGGCTGGGACGGGAGGTGAGGTTGACCGAGCGCAAATCAAGTTCTCTGGCCTGATCCAGACATTTTTCTGTTAACGCCTTGCCAATTCCCTGACGGCGCGCCTTATAATCAACCACCACATCTTCGATCCAACCGTGCCGGCCGGTGGGTGTTTGAAACATTGCCAGGGTGGCCGAACCGACGATGGGGCTGTCACCTTCAGGATATCGTACGAGGTAGACAAAGGTATCGGGCGAAGCCGCAATCGCCTCTAACAGTTCCCACGTGGGTGGGGGTGTGTCTCGGGTGAGTTGAGGTATCAGGCGTTGGAAGGTCTGGAAGATTTCTTGGGTTACGTCTTTCATCTCAAAAATGAGCATAGCATAACTCCTTTTGCTTGGTGTTATTATTGTATATCTACTTGGTTAAAATTGGGAGCGTTATTTTGTGGAGCCTTAATTTTTCCCTGGTCTGTCAGATGTGTAATATTTCTTTATTAAAACCAATAAGAGACGCCAATCAGACGGCGTCTCTTGTGTTATGGCTCTCTTAACAAACGTACCGATTTAATTATTTAATCAAATGCGCTTCCAGTTGATTATCCACCGCTGAAAGCGCCTGAGAGACTGGGCAATTTTCTTTCGCACCAGAAGCATATTTTACGAATTCCTTCATCTCAATATCCTGGATCCTGGCTTTGGTCACTAATTTAATTTTTGTGATAGAAAACCCCGATTCACCCTTGTCCATAGATACAATAGCTTCTGTGCTAATTTTATCGACCATGTAACCCGCTTTGCTTAATTCTGAAGAAAGCGCCATTGAAAAACATCCTGCATGCGCTGCGCCGATCAACTCCTCAGGATTGGTGCCTTTCCCGTCTTCAAAGCGGGAGGTGAAAGAATATTGTCCCTCGAAGGCGCCGCTGCCTAATGATATCGAACCATAGCCTTTTTTGAGATCGCCTTGCCAGTTTGCTTTTGCTGTTCGCTTAATCATCATCACTCCTTTTATTCGTCACTTGATATTTTATTTCTTTACTTTTTAGGATATCTTACTTCTATAAGAACAATATTAGAGTGATTTTGTCCGATTTATAAACGATGTTATTGACGAGGTTGGCAAAATTACTATGCCCGTTCCATTGTAAAAGCGGGTACGGTGACCCAGGAGCCATTTTGCTCGAAGGCGTAATAGGGAAGCCAGAGCAAGCCAAAGATCTCAATAAAAATATTTTTCTTATAGGGTGAAACTGGCTCCTCAATAAACTGGTCAAGGACTGTCTCAAATTGCTCCCCTACCGTTTCTAGTTCTTTTGCCAGTTCTGCCTCCATGTCTTTCATATCTTGTTCGATTCTCGCGATCTCTTGTTCGCTTTCCTCTACATCAGTTTTGGCTTTACTGGTCATCCGCCTTTTAGTCAGCGAGGTGGTGATACTGCGGCGTCGTCCAGCGAATAAACCGACAATATTTTCTAAACCTTTCCCAACCTCTTCCATTCGGCGATGGCTGAGTTCCTGTTGGCCTTCTTCAAGTTCCTGCATTTCCTTTCGAAGGGCGTTTTCCAATTTATCTAATTTTGCCTCATATTTTGCCTTAATGGCTTCAATTTCCTGATCCTTTTTATCTTCAATGGCATCTTCACACATTTTTCGAAATGCTTCATCGGAGACTTCAGGCCCCGCCACAACACCCAAGGGTTCATTAATGCGCAAGGTCATGGTCTGTGTGCGATAGATCCATTCGATAAAATCATTCTCCAAATCGTTGATAACATTACCACTTCCAATGCCAAGTTGATCCAGTGAATCAAAGTAGGCACTTGCTTGAGGGGTAGAGTCCAACCTGTCCAAGTCAATAGGATCGGTGATGAAATTCTCCCAACGGACAAGCCCTTTTCTTTGAAATTCATCCATCATGACAGTATAGAGTGCCTCATAGCTGATATTGTATTTCCGATCTGCATAAGCTACACGCGCTTGACCTGACAGGACTGGACGATATAGATATTTTGGTTCCGGCATATCGCCGACCAACTTTGAATTTGCAGCTTTCAACGCCGCCACAGGGCCAAGATTGACGGGATAATACTGCACCCTGGTTGACCCAGGAATAACAGGAACAACGGTCTGCCCCAGAGAAGTTTTTGTTTCTTCTTTTGCCTTGCCGGTCACGGACTGCTGACCTCTATCAATGCTGTGTGATTTTGCCCCCACTAGCGCATTAAGTGCCGGGAGTTGGGTTCGCGTGAGAGGTCCGGGCAAATAGTTCATCGCCCAGCGGGTATGGAATACCTGTGGTTCATCTTCATGAACGTTATGAAGTAAGAACACCCGCTTATCAATCTTAGAGATCATCCGATCAAAGTCACCACGATTAATGCCAGGTGCTGCACCCTCCAATCCGTCCAGCAAACGCGCTTTATCCTGGTCCGTTTGTAATTTACCCACCATCCACGTGCCGGCGTTGGAAAGAGCCTTATAATCCAGATCAACCGGGTTTTGGGTGGCAAGCACCAGACCTACACCAAAAGCGCGTGCTTGCTTTAACATACGTAAAATAATGTTTTTGCTGGGAGGGTTGGAGACAGGCGGTAAATAACCGGCAATTTCATCAAAATAGACCATAACGCGCAGGCTTCCGGATCCTTTTTGCGATCTCATCCAGGTCTCAATGGCAGTATACAGCAATGTCACAAAGAACATCCGTTCCTGGTCACTCAAGTGTGCCAGGTAAAATACACTGTGGCGTGGTTTGCTATCCGGTGTGAATAAAAGCGCACCAATATCAAGCGGAGAGCCTTCCAGCCAAGTGTGGAAAGCTGGCGCAGCCAGGAAATTATTGAGCAGCATAGCCAATTTAAAACGTTCACCTTCTGGGTAAAACTGGTCCAGGGAGAAAACGCCTAATTTATCAAAAGGCGGTGATTGAACATGGGTGATAAGTGTCGCCATATCCAGGTCCCTGCCTTTTTTCCAGACGTGTTCAAAGATGTTTGAGAGTAAGATATGTTCTTTGGTTCTGACCGGATCGATATCTTTAATACCAATCAAGCCAAGGACTGCCGTGACCGTGCTCGAAATCTTATCACGCAGGACTTCCTTATTTCCTTCCCACGGAATTGTCGGCGCAGAAAAGGATGCCAAAATGCTGACTGGTAAACCCGAATCTGAACCAGGTGTATAGACAGCAAACTCTGCAGCATCTCGCAAGGCTTCAAGGTGGGATTTCTCAATACCATATGAGGCCAAGCCGTTCTTCCAGAGGGAGGCAGCTTTCTCCGCTGCGGCTTCCACCGTGATGCCTTCACGGCGGGCGGCATTCTTATCAACCCAGGGTTGAAAATCTTCAGGCAGCAAGTCTGGGAAATGTAGAAGCAGGTTGGTCAGGTCGCCTTTGGGATCCACCACAATGGCGGGGATGCCCTGAAGAGCGGCTTCCTCCAGCATGATCACGCCCAGACCGGTCTTGCCCGATCCGGTCATGCCGGTGATCACCGCATGGGTGGTCAGGTCATCCGGATCATAATAAACCTGGTCTTCACCCATTGAGCTTTCATTAAGGTCGTATGATTTTCCGAGAAAAAATTTATCAGATTTTCCAGACATCAAGCCTCCTATCATTGTTTCGGTAACACAAGTATACAACATCACAAACTAAGGGTGGAAGTTAAAAATAAAAAGCCGCGGTACATCGCGGCTCAATGATCACAATAATAATTCTCAGGAGCGCCAGATACCGCTCATGCGGGGGGTGACATCTTCAGCGGTAATGAAAGCTTCCGGATCCACAGAGAGGGCTAGCGCTTCAACCTCATTAGCTTGTTTTCGCCGGACACGGCAGTCCACCAACATAAAATTGCTCTCCCGCCCCCGGGCAGGGATCTCCGTCACGCCATAGCCTTCTTTGCGCAGGGCGTCCGCGATCTCTGTGCTGTGGTCCCGGCTGATGATGCTGAAATGTGTGAAACCAATCGCCAGGCGTTTCTCGATTGCCATTCCTACCACATTGCCAGTTGCAAAGCCGGCTGAATAACCGATGATATTCAACGGGTTTTCTAGGTTGGTCAACACGGAGCCGATCACGACAACGAATATGACCGATTCGACAAATCCAAGGATCCATGCGATGCCTTGTTTGCCGCGCAGTGTGAACATGAACCGCACCGTGTCGATGGCGATATTGACCAGACGTGCCAGGAAAATTCCCAGTGCACCCAGCCAGGCGGTTGTAGAAAGTAGAATGTCCATTATCTTATCCCTCCTCAGTCTTTCCGTTACGTTCATCAATGCCGTTCAGGATGGCAGGTTCGTACATACTCAGCATGTATTCCTTTACCATCCTGCGCATGCTGAATTTACCGCCCAAGGTGCGCACGCTTTCCTTTTGACGTGCAATCCATTCAGCAGGGAGGTTGTCCGCAGAGCGTTGCTCATAATAGAGGGGCACAATATCGTTTTCAAGCGTTTCATAAAGACTTTCGGCGTCAGCTGTATCCTGGGATTCAGGGTCGGTCGCTTTGACAATATCATCCCCGATTGCCCAGCCATTATGCCCGTTATAGCCCTCGCGCCACCAGCCGTCGAGAACAGAGAAATTGAGTGTGCCGTTCAATGCTGCTTTCATGCCGGATGTGCCGGAAGCTTCCCGGGGTCGTCGCGGGGTGTTCAGCCAGACGTCAACACCCTGCACCAAATAGCGGGCGATATTCATGTCGTAATCTTCCAAAAACACCAGTCTGCCCCCAAATTGAGGGGCTTTGACCGCTCGATAGACTTCCTGGATCATCTGCTTGCCGGGTTCGTCCGCAGGGTGCGCTTTGCCGGCGAAGATGAACTGTACAGGCATGCGTTCATTGGTTACAATCTTGAGCAGACGGTCATAATCGCGCAGGATCAGGTTGGCGCGTTTATAAGTGGCAAAGCGGCGGGCAAAACCGATCGTCAGGGCATAGGGGTCCAGCAGCACACCGCTGGCAATGGTCTGCACAGGATGTACCTGAGTCGATTTCCATTGTGTGCGGGCTCGGTTGATAATATACGCAACAAGTTTACGTTTTAGGTGGCGGCGAACGCGCCAGAACTCATCGTCCGGGATGTTCTCAACTTGCGCCCAAAGGTCGGGATCGTCAATATGATCTACCCAATCTGCGCCGAGGTATCTTGAGAACAGAATACCTATCCTGCGCGCCAGCCAGGTTTCCGTGTGGATACCATTGGTGATGTGATCGATGGGTACATCCTCCGCTTTCTTATCCGGCCAGAGAAAATTCCACATCTGGCGCGCTACCTGACCGTGAAGCTCTGAGACGCCGTTGCGGAATTCAGAAAGCTTCAACGCTAGTATGGGCATGCTGAAGGCATCCCCTCCCCAGGATTGTTTGATCTTGGCAAGTTTGATGAAATCGTCTCGGGATAATCCAAGGTCTGACCAGGTCTGGACGAAATACTTATCAATCAGCCACAGCGGGAACTCATCATTGCCTGCCGGGACGGGTGTGTGGGTGGTGAAGATATTGGTTTTCTTGATCACCTCCGCTGCCTGTTCAAAGGTCATACCCTTTTCCACATATTCAAGAGCGCGTTCCAGGGTCAGGAAGGCTGAGTGACCTTCGTTCATGTGCCAGGCGGTGGGTTCATAGCCCAAAGCCCTTAAGGCACGTACTCCGCCCATACCCAGGAGGATCTCTTGGGAAATGCGCAATTCCAAATCGCTGATATAAAGTCGGTCGGTTAACTGACGGTCGTTGGGATCGTTGTCGGGGATGTTTGTGTGCAGCAGAAAGAGTTTCACCCGCCCCACATTCAGCTCATATATACGGGCGAAGACTTTTCTACCGGGGAGATCAATGGAGATTTTAATAGGATCGCCGTTTTCATCCAGTAATTGAATCAGGGGTAGCGAGTCGAAGTCTATCGGCACATTTTCCGCCTGCTGCCAACCGTCTTCGCTGATGCGTTGGGAGAAATATCCGTAGGTATAGACAAAGCCCACGCCAACCAACGGTATTCCCAAATCGCTAGATTCCTTTAAATGATCACCTGAAAGAATGCCTAATCCGCCAGCGTATACCATCAGGGACTCGTGCAGCCCAAATTCAAAGGAGAAATAAGCCATCAACTCATCTTTTAATTCGGGATAAGCTCTGAAGAACCAGGTGTCTTTTTCATTCATATAGCGGTCAAATTCGCGCAGGACCCGGTCGTATTTATCCAGGAAATAGCGGTCGTTGGTCACAGCGTTCAGACGAGGGCGATCCACCTCCTGTAAGAATTTGATAGGGTTGTGATAGGAATCTTCCCACAATAGGGAATCAATTTCTTTAAAAAGCCGCTGAGCTTCCGGATGCCAAACCCACCACAGGTTGTAGGATAATTCTCCCAATCTTTTGATACGCCGCGGCAGGCTGAACTTCACAGGTTTTTCTTGAATAATCTCCGTCATAATCTCGATTCCTCTTTTAAATGGAATACCTGCTGAAATAACACCAGGTTATTTCGGCAGGAAATCATAGCTTGCCTTCAAAATCCACTTATAGACATCCATAAGGGTCATTATTTCAGGCGTTAATCATACCACAAAGGCACTACCACCGATTTTTCCATGTTTTAAGTTAGTCTGAGACACATCTTTATGCTTAATGTTTAATTTCTTTAACGACTTCAATGCCGTTCAATGCCATGTGATACAGAAATACAGCATGAAGCAAGTCGCCGTGATGGGGCATGGCGGGGATATCCTCTGCATCGTCAACAGACAGATGCCAGGTTTGGGTGCAGTTCGCTGGGACGATCACACGCCGTTCTTGATGATAGGCATTAGCCCACGACCGCAAGTACATTGAAAGCTGATAGGTGCAAATGTCGGTCACATCACCGACGGCGATAAAGGTGTCCAGGGGTTCCCTTTCCTTTATCCAGTCATCAAAGCCGTTATTCAGTGCAGGATGGACGGAGTCTTTATAGACCGTTTCTAATTGATCATAGAAGGGCAGATTCTTTATCATGTCAATGGCGGCAGCTTCATGAGTGCCTTTGATGGCGTGTTCGCCGTAAGCCTCAAATTCAAGTGAGTCTTTGGTATGCCCTTCCTGCACCAGCAGGATGTTGTGCAACCCCTTATTCCAGGCAGCTTGCATCAATTGGGTGACCGGTTCATCAATTTCAGCGACCCGCAGGCTTGATAGGGGTCCTTCATAGAGGAAACCGTTGATGACGTCAATGGAGATAAGGGCAGACTCCCCTGGCTTGGGGAGGGCTTCATCAAGTGTCAATGTGGGCAGGTTTTTCAGCCAGTTTTCTAAATAGGAAACAAATGTCTTGGATTGTTCAGCTAGTTGCATAAACCACTCCTTGTGATTAAATTTTCACCTTATCTTGACTATAGTTCCTGAATCTATAAAGAATGTTAACCCCCAACAAATTCTATGGCAATATATTATTGATTAGATTATCACTTTGTAATATTGAGCAACTTAACATCGCACCCCGTTCCCATCTCATCCTTAACGATTTTATGCGCCTAGACAGTATAATGACCTTATCTTTGAACCAGCGAGGAAATTCAACCATGAAAATTGATGTGATTGCCTTTGATGCGGACGATACCCTCTGGGAAAATGAGGTGCTTTATCAGAATGCCCAGAAAAGGCTGAAAGGTATCCTGTCACCATGGGAAGACCCACCAGTGATTGACAGAGTTCTTTATGAAACTGAAATGCGCAATCTGCCCCTTTATGGGTATGGGATCAAAGCCTTTTCGCTTTCGATGATCGAAACAGCCATTCAAGTTTCAGAGGGCGAAATCTCTGGGAATGAGCTATTAAAGATTTTAGACATTGCCCAATCCATGCTTCAAGCAAAGATTCGATTGCGTCCCTATGTCAAAGAAACCCTAGAAGCCCTCTCGGAAAAATATCCGCTGATGGTGATTACCAAAGGGGATCTTCTGGATCAGACCTCGAAAATCAACCGCTCTGGTTTGGGGGACTATTTCTCAATCACAGAGGTCATCAATGAGAAGACACCCGAGGCTTACCGAGCCATCCTGAAAAGACATGACCTGCTGCCGGAGACATTCTTGATGGTTGGGAACTCCCTGCGGTCAGATGTCCTGCCTGTCCTGGAGCTCGGTGGAAAAGCGGTTTATGTCCCCGCTGATACGACCTGGGCGCATGAAGTTGTCTCTGAATTCGATTTTCAATCTGAGGATTTTTTCAAGTTGGAACATTTGGGGCAGCTCCCCGGTTTAGTCGCCGGGGAGTGAATTGATCTTTAATGAGAAAGGGGATTTAGCGGATGCTTTCAAAGACGGATTTCCTACTGTTTTTGGATGCGCCCATGCACTTGTGGGCGAAGGCGCATGACGCTCTGGAGAAAAAGACGCTTACGCCTTACAAGCAGCATCTCATTCAGCAGGGTCAGCAGGTGGAGTCCCTTGCCAGGGAATATATTGAGGATGTTGTCTTACCCCAATACGATTCTGGACGGCTCTTGTGGCAGCCCTCGTATGATGACGGGAGATATGAAATCCGCGCAGATGCGCTGATCCTGGATCAGGAGACCCAGCGCTATGACCTGTACGAGGTCAAATCCTCAACGTCCGTTCATACTGAGCATGAATATGATGTGACCTTCCAGGTCATGCTGCTGGAGAGCCTTCTCAACTTGAGAAATGTCTATATTTTACATATCGATAAGACATACCAGCAGGGCGATGAACTGGATATCGCGAGTTTTTTCACCCTTGAAGAGATTTCTGAGAAGGTCGAGAAACGCCGTGCGGACGTGGATCAATGGCGAAAGGAAGCCTGGGCTGTGATGCAAATGGAAAAACCCCATCCAACATTTGCGTGCACCAAGCCGCAGTCCTGCCCCTGCCCTTCCCTGTGCCATCCCGACTTGCCGGAACGTCCGATTTACAACATCCCATACATTGGCAGGAAAGCCGCCCAATTGCGAGAGATGGGCGTGACCGCCATTGAAGATATCCCGCCGACGTTCAACCTGAACATCAAGCAAATGAAACATGTCCAGTCGGTTAAATCAGGTGAGGCGGTTATTGATCTGGAAGCGGTACAACAATCCCTTTCTAAGCTGCAGTTCCCACTTTATTTCTTGGATTATGAAACCTTCAATCCAGCCCTGCCCCTCTTCCCGGGTTATCGGCCCTATGAACACATTGTCTTTCAATATTCGCTGTATGTTCTCGATGAACCAAACTCGCTTTCCCAGCATGCCGATTGTCTGATCATCGAAGGGGGTGACCCCGCCCCAAAGCTCGTTTCTCATCTCATAAACCGAATTGGTGAGCAGGGGTCAGTTGTGGTCTGGAATCAAACCTTTGAGGAAAGCCGCAACCGAGATCTGGCGGCGCGTTGTCCCGAATTCGCTGAGCGGATATTGGGGATTAATGAGCGGCTGTTCGATCTGATGAAAATTTTCAAAGACGGACATTACGTGCATCCCGATTTCCATGGGAGCGCCTCCCTCAAAGCTGTCCTGCCTGTATTCTGCCCTGAATTGAATTATGAAGCGCTGGCGATCAGGGACGGCGAAGAAGCCATGCTGACCTGGTATTGGCTCCAGCAGGGCAAAATCCCGTTAGAGCAGCGGGCTGAGATTGAATCCGCTATGCGGGAATACTGCAAGCGAGACACCTATGGGATGGTTGCCATTTGGGAGGAATTGCAAAAATTATGATAAGCCTGAGAACCTATCAACATTTGATGTCTATGAAGCTGTTGTGATTGTATAATCCAATTTAATCTATGATTTGTTGTTGGAGGATCCATGGATATTGCATCAGCAAAAGATCAATTATGCTCACAGGGGAAAGCCATCCTGGCGTTGGCAAGCGGTTTGACCCTTGATCAAGCCCGATGGAAGCCTGACTCAGAGAGCTGGTCGGTTTTGGAAGTCCTCAATCACCTTGTGGATGAAGAGGTGTTAGATTTTCGGCGTCACCTCGATCATATATTGTATTCGTCAGATGAACCCTGGCCGGAGATTGATCCTCAGGGTTGGGTCACTGAGAAAAAATATAATGAGCGGGATTTGGAAGGGACACTGGCGAACTTCCAAAAAGAACGCGAATCATCGCTTGCCTGGCTGCGGGAGTTGGATGAACCAGATTGGGATGCGGAAGCAGACTTTCCCTGGGGTGAGATAGCTGCCGGGGATATGCTGGCATCTTGGCTGGCGCACGACCTGCTTCATCTGCGTCAACTGGTTGAACTGCGCTATGCCCTGACGGCTGAGACTTGCCAGCCTTATGGGGTCAGATACGCCGGAGAATGGTAAAAAGGAGATCATCAATGGACCCGATCATCAGTTTATGCGGGATGCGCTGCGATCTATGCCTGGCTTACCGGCCGAATGTGGAAGCACACCCGGAAAATCAGCAGCTGCTCAGCGAAGGGTGGCACAAATATTTTGGATTCCGCCTGGCTCCTGAAGATATTTTGTGCGATGGTTGTTTAATCAATGGGGGCACGACGTTGGACAGTGAATGTCCTGTGCGGCCGTGTGTGATTGAACACAATGTGAACAATTGCGCGGAATGCAATGCCTATATTTGTGAGAAGTTAGCCGGTATCCTGGTCGATTTCGATGAAATCCAGGCAAAATTTGATCAGCCTATCCCAGAAGCGGACCGCCAACGGTTCCTTTTCCCGCATGAGAATAAGCAGCGCTTGGCTGAACTGCGGAAACAAAAATAAAAAACCCGCAGTGATAGCAGCGGGTTAGCTTCTCGTTAAGGTTGATTTATTCCACCTTCAGGCTCTTTACACCGTCAATATCTGATAGCGCATCAATAAGCTCCTCTAACCTTTGATCACGGGAGATGCGCGCAACGACCTGGATGCGGAGTCGCTTATTTTTAAATTCCTTTTGAATGTTGAAACTGGTCAGGTCGTCCGAAAATTCCTGGACGATGTGGCGTACATCCTTCACGACGCCTTTTGTATAATCCGCGTCAATGGAGATGAACCGGGAAACGGAAGTTCTCACCCAGCGGTTTTCAATGACGTTCAGCAACCCCAGCACTACCAGCATTAAGGCGGTTGTAAATACACCAATCAGGTAATATCCTGCGCCCACAGCCATGCCTACGATTGCCATAGTCCATAGGGATGTCGCCGTGGTCAAACCTTTCACATTGTAGCCATAGCGCAAAATCGCGCCAGCGCCAAGAAAACCGATGCCGGAAATCACCTGAGCAGCCAGGCGGGCAGGGTCTGCCGGTGTGCCGGGGCGGGCGAAAAGATAGCCTAAATTCACGGATAATACCATAGCCAGGGTGGCGCCGACAACCAAAATCATATGCGTGCGCAGACCAGCGGGTTGATTATCGCGCTCGCGTTCAAAGCCAACCACCGCGCCCAGCACGGCACCTAAAAGGACCCTGAGGATGATTTGAACTTCTGAAATCATGACGTTATACTCCTGAAATAATCATACCAGCATGTCAATGGTGCACAGATAAAATGATTTTGTCATTTGGTATATGTGTGGATCCCAGAAATACCTTAATTATTACAAGAATCAACTTTATACCAATCTTGAAAATGATTGATCATGCTCATTAAATGAAATTAATGCAACTTAACGACGATCCGGCGACGATGTTCTGAAGGTAATTAAGAATAAAATAGCTTGTTTGATTTGTCAAACCGACAATTGGCTGCACAGGGTCAATTATTATCCAAATCAGCATCGTTGACGACGCCGATTTCAAAATGGACTTTGCCTTCCGCATACATGGTCAGCATTGGCACAAAACGTAATTCAGGGGTTTGTTCTTTCGGTGAGGGTTCAAGCTCTGCGCAAGCTGCCAGAAAGATGACTGCCGTGACAGCGAGCGGGATGTTATTAATTTATTTTTATGTTTTCTCCATTCAAATGTTATTCTTGTGATTGCCCTTCCTTAAGCCTACCATATGGATAGGGGATATCAAGATACGCCTGCGAAACAGGTCGGGTACTCAAAGCGGATGCGCTTTGCCCGTTTAGGTTCGATCGGGTGGGGGGTATTGATGACATCGCGCTATAATAAGCATGTTAGCAACTGCCAATAGTATTTATCTTTTCTTACTAGAGTCGGGCGTGTAATGATGGTGCAAAACGACCCTGATGGGAATCAAAAGCAAAAACAGAAAATTAAGACACTTTCGTCCTGGTCGCATCTGTTGGGGGTGTTTTTTCGCCTGGTGATTATCATTGGGTTGTTATTGTTGATCCTTTTTATTGTCTTATTTCTTATAACTTCACTATTGCCAGTCTGGTCTCTTGCTTTCCCGCTCAGCGTTATTGTGTTTGGGATAGTCCTCGCCAGGGTCGAGTATTCTCTGCATAAGAGGTTGACCAAGCTAAGTAACAAGGGGACTATAAAGGGTAATGTTGTTAACAATAAAAGTAGTTATAAATCCTGATATGATTTTTTAAAAATCCTATGTATTTTCTATTTTTGTGTGTATACTTAAGATACGATGAATGATGACGATTTAATTGGTGATAGATGTTGGAAGGTCAACCGCATTCAGGTGATTGTGGTGGTGATATGTCTATGGGAGGATAAGTGATGTAAACATAGGCAACCATCGCCTGGGTGTTAATGATGCTGGAAGACCTTCACTATTGGAGTATTGTGATGGTCTTTTTTTAATGCGGATTTTTTCGCTGACAGGAGGCAGGCATGGTGATCAAAAATTTCATTGATGTTGAAAAAATTCTCGAAAAGATTCGGGCTGCGCTTTCGGAAGGGGATTGGGATTATGTCGCCTCGCTTCTCGAATCATTGAGACGCTCCGACCAAGCTGAAGTATTTTCTGATTTGCCTCCTGAACAGCAGCAGGAGATCCTGCCCCTGCTGACGCCCGAAAATTCAGCCGATATTCTCGAAGAACTCGAAGATGAAGATGTGGTTGAGATTGCCAATCGATTGGATACCGAACGTCTTGTTGAGATTGTGGACGAAATGGAGCCGGATGAGGCGGCAGATCTCTTGGGAGACATCTCGTCCGATCAGGCGGAGGAAGTCCTCTCACAAATAGATGAAGCTGAGGAAGTCCGCTCGCTATTAGAACATCCCGATGAGACCGCGGGCGGGGTGATGACATCACTGGATGTACGCATCTTCCACGACATGACGGTTGACGAGGCGATCTGGCACCTGCGTCATCTTTCTCCAGATTCCGAAGATATTTATTACCTTTTTGTGCAAGATCGGAAGGACAAGCTGGTAGGCGTAGTTTCCCTGCGGCAGTTGGTTGTGGCTAAACACGGCACGTTGATTCGGGATATCATGGATAAGGAACCGCTGTATGTCCATGTGCATGCTGATCAGGAAGAAGCTGCACGCCTGATGCAGCGGTACGACTTGTTGGCTTTGCCTGTCGTCAATGCCAACCGCACCCTGGTTGGGATGATCACGTATGACGACTTGTTGGATGTCCTGGAAGAGGAGGCAACAGAGGATATCTATCGCTTGGGTGGTGTTCCCAGAGAACAACCAGCGGATGTCCCGTTGTCTTCTGCGATGAAAACCCGTCTCCCCTGGCTGGCTTTGAATCTGCTGACGGCTCTGGCGTCTGCCACGGTGTTAAGCGTGTTTGAAGATACCATTGCGCAGGTTGCTGTCCTGGCAGCTTTTTTCCCAATTGTGGCTGGCGTGAGCGGCAGCGCTGCCACCCAGACCCTGACGGTGATAGTACGCGGATTGGCTTTGGGGGATATTACCCCGAAAGAGGGTATGAAGACTTTTGGAAGGGAATTGTTTTTAGGTTTGGTGAATGGTCTGAGTATTGGGCTGCTGGTGGCGTTTATCGCCCTGATGTGGAAAGGTACACCCTTGCTGGGTTTGGTGGTCGGTGGGGCGACGCTGTTGAATATGATCTGCGCCGGTATGGCGGGGGTGCTAGTACCCATGTTGATGCACAAACTCAAGTTTGATCCCGCCTTGGCTTCCCCCATCTTGGTGACGACCACGACGGACACCTTGGGGTACCTCTTTTATCTCGGCTTGGCGACGATTCTAATAACAAGTCTGGCTTGACTGAAAGTTTTTATAAAGCTTGACAGATTACTTATATTTCATATAATAAACATATGAATACATGCTCATATATTTAAGGATCGAATATGAATTCAAAAGATATCCTGACTGACCAAATAGCTGTGGAATCCCTCTCAGACGAGGCTATCAACGCCATGGCGGAAAGCTTCAAAGCGCTGGCTGACCCCACCCGTTTGCGGCTCCTCGCTCTGCTCTTTGCAGGTGAGCGCAGCGTGGGCGATCTGGCGGAACATTTAGATGTCTCGCAAAGCGCTGTCTCTCACCAACTGCGCATCCTGCGCACCCTTGACATTGTGCGGTACCGCAAAGACGGTCGGGAAGTTTATTACAGCCTTGCTGATGAGCACGTGCGGGATATTTTTTCCCGCACTCTGGAACATATTATTCACGATTGAGGTGTTGTCTATTAATGGTTGAAAAAATTTTGAGAATTACTGGTTTGGATTGTGTGGATTGTGCCAAGGGGTTGGAATCATCTGTCGCCTCCATGCCCTCCGTGGAAAATGCATCATTGCAGTTTTTTGACGGCACGTTGACCGTGCACGGGGATGTGGATGAACGACAACTGCGTAAGATGATCGTGAAACTTGGTTACGGCGTGCAAGACCGCGAATCACAGCAGAACGCGCCGGCAAATGAGCCTAATGCCCTGCTGGGATTCTGGCGTTACCTCTTCCAGCGGTTAGAAACACAGCTTGCGTTGATTGGGGGCGGCATTATTCTCCTTTCTTTGATCCTCTCCTGGATTGGTGTTCCCGATTGGGCATCAACAGCCTTACAAATCATCGCGTTGGTGCTGGCGGGCTGGCCGATCGCCCGCAACGGCGTGATCAATTTATGGGTCAATCACACCTTCAATATCAACTTTCTCATGACCCTTGCGGGGATTGGTGCTGTGGTCATCGGGGAATATGTTGAGGCGGCGTCGCTGATCGTGCTTTTTGACCTGGCTGAGGCGCTGGAGGGCTTTACCAATGCACGGGCACGGGGTGCGATCTCCCAACTTACAGCTTTGGCACCCACCCATGCCATCAAGCTGACCTCAGAGCGTGAAGAATTAGTCACAGTGGAAAAACTGTCCATCAGCGACCGAATTTTGGTGCGCCCTGGCGATCGGATTCCCATGGACGGCGTGATCATTGAGGGTGAGAGCGGCATCAATCAAGCGCCCATAACTGGCGAGAGCATCCCGGTTTGGAAGAACCCAGGGGATGAGGTCTATGGCGGGACGGTCAATGGGGATGGAAGGCTGATCCTGGAGGTCACCAGTTTGGTGGTAGACAGCACCCTGCACCGCATTGTCCAAATGGTGACAGAAGCGCAGTCCTGGCAGTCTAAAAGCCAGAAATTCATCGACAAATTTGCCCAATACTACACACCTGCTATGGTGATTTTGGCCCTGCTTATGGCGTCTATCCCGCCGCTTTTCTTTGGTGAACCCTTCCTGAACCTTGCGGACGGCACCCGCGGCTGGCTGCACCGATCGTTGGTACTGCTGGTGATCAGCTGCCCCTGTGCGCTGGTGATCTCCACGCCGGTGACTATGGTGGCGAGCCTGACCAGGGCGGCTAAAGAAGGCGTCCTTTTTAAGGGTGGCATCTTTGTTGAATCGTTGTCAAAGGTCAAGGCATTTGCCTTTGACAAGACCGGCACCCTCACCCACGGAGAACCGCGAGTGGTGGAAAGCAGGGACCTGGCTTGTCAAGGCGGTTCAACTTGCGAAGCCTGTGATGATATGGTGGCACTGGCTTATGCCCTGGAACGGCACAGCACCCATCCCCTGGCGAAGGCGATACGGGAAGAAGCCGAAAAGCGCGGCGTGGCTGATTGTTATCCTCCTGCAAGAAACCTGACGACACGGGGCGGGTTTGGGCTGGAAGGGGTGATTGATGGGCGGCGGATGACGGTTGGCAGCCTGAGGTTGTTTGAAGAGGAACACAACATACCCACAGAGGTACATGAATGGGTTGAAGAGGTGGAATCTGAGGGAAAGACCGCCATGCTGCTGTGCGATGGGGATGGGGTGCGCGGTTATATTGCTGTGGCGGATACCCTGCGGTTGGATTCAAAGAAAGTGATCCAAGCCTTAAAGGATATGGGGAAAAAGACAGTCATGCTGACCGGGGATAATGAACGGGTGGCCCAGGTTGTGGGAGAAGAAGCCAATTTGGATGAGGTTCACGCTGGTCTGCTGCCGGGCGCTAAGCAGGAGGCAAATGCTCGATTGAGTGACCGATACGGCACGGTGGGAATGGTCGGGGATGGGATTAACGATGCCCCTGCTCTGGCAGCCGCTGATATTGGGATTGCTATGGGCGGCAAGGGCAGCGCTCAGGCCATGGAAACAGCAGATGTGGTCTTGATGGGGGATGATATCCAGAAACTGCCTTTCGCCATTCGACTGTCAAAATTTGCGAACAGTCTGGTTAGGGGCAATATTATTTTCAGCCTGAGTAGCAAACTGTTGGTGGCGGTGATCGCCTTTTTGGGGTATGCGCCTCTCTGGCTGGCTGTGCTGGCGGATATGGGGGTTTCGCTGCTCGTTACGCTAAACGGCTTGCGAGCGCTGCGTTATAAGGCGTGATTACTTTCGGGAAGAGGCAATTAGCTCGGCAAAATGTATCACTTTGGCTTTGACATCCTCAAAGGCGGGATTATGGGGCATGGTCAGGTGGTGTTCACCGTTCACCTTTTCATAGGTGATGGGTGCACTGAGCCTATCTCGCAAAGCTTCTGTTCGGTCTGGCTGAATGACCTTGTCCTGCAAACCCTGGATGAGGAGCGTTTGCGTGTGCACTTCTGGCGCGGCAGCCAGGGCTTTCCTGCCGACTTCCCGCAATTGGTCAAGGATGTACAGCGGCAGTTGCAGGTGTTGTAACTCTTTGGCCTGCTCTGGGTTCTCGAAATCTATTTCAGGGAAGAAGTGCTCAATGCCATCCAGAGGATGTGCGCCGACGATGGGGATGCGCTGAAATGGTTGGAACCTCAGCGGTAATAAGGCGCGGGCGAAATCATAAGCGACCTTTACCCCATTTGATTCATGCCAGGTGACGGGGGCGATCAACACCAATCCGTCTAGGGGTATTCGCGCAGCTGCCTGAATCGACAGTCCGCCGCCGAAGGAATATCCCACCAGGAGCAGTGGGCTGTGCCCTGCATTTCGCAGTGTCTTGAGCTCATCAACAATGGATCTCACCCAGGTTTCGTTGTTGTAGTCAATCACATCTGCCAGATCGAGCCCGAATCCGGGCAGGCGCATCCCGCGCGCTGTCCAGCCAGCGTCATGAAGACCCTGGCCGAGAGGCCGCATTTCCAGAGCGGTGCCGGGGAAGCCGTGAACGAAAAGACAGGCGGGCTTTCCGCCTTCAAATAAAAAGGGCTCGTGGTCGGGATGTGTGAAAAGGGGAAGATGGGGGAGCTGCAGTGGGTCTGGCACGCGAAGGGCGGACTGCATTGAAAAGATAAACAGGAACGCACCGTGAATGATCACGCTCAATCCCATCCCCTGCCAGAAAAGGGATTCTCGTCCTAAGAAATAAACCACAGCTGTACCGCCAGCGACGATGATCACATCCAGGGCATTACTGATCCACAAGTGTCGGCGGGCTTTGCTGGCTTCCTTTTCTTCTTCGGCAAACTCGGAAGACTGACCCAGGTGTTTCCCGGCGCGCTGGAGGATGACCCATGCCAGTGTCCCTTCAAACAAGCCCCACAGGATCAGTCCCAAGCCCAAAGCTGCCCACATGTGGTTGCTGAGGATGGCTAAGCCCAAACCTAGCACAACATTCAAACCCGACCAAAGGAACAGGCGCCTGGCGCTGATATTCTCAAAATCCCAAATCATGTCCTATTCTCCCTGAAATCTCATCCGGCGATAGGGTTGAAAATAAACCTTGCCAATCGGATGGTCTACCACAGCCATTTTCTATCACTTCAAAGGTCACATTCCATCCCCGGGTATATTGTAATGCTTGTAGGCAGGTTTCTGCCAGGTCTTCACGGCTGATAGTACCCAAGAACTGGTCGCCCTGATGGAAGGATAGCTGATGCCGTTGGCCCCCTAGCTCTTTAAGGCAGCCCGGGCGGATGATGGTATACGACAATCCGCTTTTGCGCAGCGCCTGTTCCCCTTGCCATTTCCATTTGAGGATATTGCCAAATTGGTTCAAGGGGTGTTCGGGTTGTGTAACGGCGATAGAGGAGATCAGGATAAAGTGTCCGACGCCGCTGATTTTCGCAGCGTGGACTTGGTTGGCAACGCCCTCGTAATCCACGCGCCTGGGGCAGTTCTTGCCGACGGGTGCATCTGCGCTGACAGCGGAAATGACCGCTGTGACCCCTCTCATCGCAGGGCGTAATGTTTCAATCTCTCTGACATCGCCTTGTTGATAGAGTATAGACTGCCCGAAAAGATTAATCGCTTGTTTGGGAGTGCGGACAAAGGCGCGGGGTTGTAATCCGCGTTCAAGGAGCTTATGGACAATAATTTGGCCTGTCCGCCCCGTGGCGCCTGCCACTAGGATGTTTTCTTTCATGCTTGTACCTATAATTACCAATAAAAATTTTGTTTTAAGTCGTTCCCTCAGGACTCTTTGTTGATGTCGTCCAGCTTGTCCAAGATGTCCTCATTTTCAGGGATATCGGACATGGAATCTGAGTAATGGACATAACGGACAGTGCCATTTTTATCAATGATCATCTGAGCGGGTACCCGGCCAAATCTTAGGATGTTGACTTCCTGATCGTATTGTTTAGCAACCTGATGATCGGGATCTGCCAAACCGATGAAGGGGATGTCGTGTTCCTCCCAATAGTCCTGAAAGTCTTTCTTAGAATCAGGCCCAACAGCGATCACGGCTGTATCCCGCTGGACGAAGGCATCATAGTCTTGGCGCAACTGCGCCATGTGCCTGCGGCAGTGGGGTCAGAAGAAACCGCGGTTGAATACCAGATAGACGTTCCTTTTGCCTTCAAAGTCGGACAGCGTGACAGATTCACCCTGTGTGTTTTCGAGGGTGAAGTCCCGTGCGGGTTCGCCAGCTCTTATTCTTCCTTCACTCATGGTTTACCTCCAGTACGGAGTCTAGAAAATTAACAACGACTTGCATGAATTCCTTCGGACATTCCTCTTGTGGCAGGTGTCCGCAATCTTCAATGACCTTGAAGACCGACCCTGGGATGTCTTCCGCCAATCTGCGGCTGGCCTCTGGGAACACGATTTGGTCATCGTCGCCGGTGATGACCAGGGTGGGCGCTTCAATTTGCCCCAGCTCTTCGATGAAATCCGGCGCTCTGGCTGCCTGGGTGTACTGCCACAAGGCGCGGTCCCAATCCTCCGCCTGGAGCGGCACCCGATAGCCAGCTCGGATGGAGGGGTCTGAGTCGAGTTTGCTGGGGTCGTGCCAGGCACTTTCGAGAAAATCCTCACCCGCGTTCGCGCCCAATCTGCGTGAAATCAGAGGGCCGAGGTGATCCATTTGGGGGGTGTTGAACAGCCAATATAGCAGCGGCGAATTGGGGATGGTCTGGTAGACAGCGGAGTCCACTTCAATCAATGCCAGAACGCGCTCGGGGTGCGCCAGTGTGAAGGCGGTCGCCAGTGTCCCGCCGGCTGAATTTCCCACCAGGACGGCTTCCTGAATTTCCATGGCGTCCATCAATCCCAGCAGAAGGGCTATGTTGTTCTCCTGCGTGTACGGGTTTTCCCCCTCCCAATCCAGAGGGCGCTCCGTCAAGCCAAAAGCGGGACGGTCATAGGCGATCACCCTGCCGTATGCGCTGAGGGGCTGCATTACTTCCCGCCAGGAGAAGGTGCTGGCACCAAAGCCGTGCAGGAGAATGAAGACCGGCTCTCCCGAGCCCATCCGCTTGTAATGGACGCTGATGCCGTTAATCTCAATGAATTCACTATCCGCATCTGCCAGGGATTGAACCGGCTGGGTGTTGTCGAGCAGCGGCACGGGCACCAGGAATGGCCCCACCAAAACCAGCAGGAGCATGAATGCGATTGTGATTAATGTGATTTTCCAGCCTTTTTTCATTTAAAACCTCAACTTATTAAGGCTTTCCCTCAAGGAGCGAAGCGACGCAGCCTCCGGTCCCGCAGAGGCAAAGGTACAGCGAAGGACACCTCATCCAGCGCCCAATGGGCGTTCCGCTTCGCTACACCACTGCGTGCCACCTTCTCCTCAAGGAGAAGGCTTTTCTATTTCTTCTACCTTGGCTGTTATATGACTTAGACAACCTTCAAGTTAAGTATGATAGCGAGGGGATTTAATTTCAAGAAAAAAGGTTCTACAAACTGAACCTGGTGTTCACGGGAAGGACGATTTGCCCTTCTTCACTATCCCCCAACAATTTAATTTTATCCGGATGATGAGCCGCCTGCCAGGCAACGAAAGCCCCGGTCAGCGCGTTCAGTTCTTCCATGCTGTAAATGTCCTGATCGGGCAGGTCGCCCTGGATCAATCTGTGACGGGTGATCTCCAGGAAGAAATCCATCGCGTCCGGGACGGGCAGCTCCTGGTCATATAGAATCAACTGCCGCTGCAGGCGGCCTTCCAGGGAATCGGGCAGGGGATTTTTACGGTCCAGCAGGCGCCAGAAGACAGCGTCCGCGTGGGTCTCCAGGCTGTGGCGGGACACTTCCTCGTTTGGGAATGGAGCATAACCGAAGCCCGCCAGCCTGCGGTAGAGATCAAAGCCGCGCCGCATCCAAACCCGGCACGACTTGACCTTATCCGGCGTGTAGGGAATTTTGAAACCCTCCTCCTGCAGCAGCACTTCGCACAGTCTGGCGTTGGTATGTCGTGCTGTTTTTTCAAAAGGAAGTTCCTCTTGATAGGTGACTGCATTGTTGACAACACCTATGTTCGGTCTACGAGGGGAATTGATGGCGACATGCGCAGCCTGCTGCCCGCCTAGATAAGCCAGCACTTCATTTTGATCCCCGTGTCCAATGGCGATGAGTTGTTGTTCGTCGTCAAGGGCAGCATAAACGAAAGCCCGCCGCAGACGGCCCGCAGCTCGGATGATCTCAACCCCTGCAAAAATTGGATTCTTCTCAGTCATGTTAATAGTTTAATGAAATTGAATCGGGATTGCAAATATTGTATGAGGGTGTTGAAAAAGCACCAACTTTAAGCATAAATCCAATGTGATCCATTCCACAATATCAATCGATGATTAGCATCCAAAGACACTATTTCACAGCACCCCCACCCCTGCCCTCCCCCTGACCGCCTGTTTTCGTTCCATATAGGTAAGTTTTGCCAGGGGAGGGGAAAAAGGGGAGGGGTGGAAAACTACTTTTTCAACACCCTCGTGTTACGCCAGGATGTTGGGTTACGAGTTGGGAGTTAGGATTCGATTCATGATACAATCTGAACAGAACTGAACCTTTATCCGTCAATACTTTAACAGGAGGAATGGATTTCTATGACAAAAGAAACGTCCTTTAAACTCACGTATGCGACCATGTTCAACCCACCGGAGGAACTGCACACCCGCTTTGACCAGGCGATGGAAGACCTGAAAGGCAAGCTGGGTCAGGAGCATCCCATGTTCATCGGCGGAGAGGAACGGGTCGTCCAAGATAAAACCAAAGAATTCTCACCGATCAACACCGAACTGCACCTGGCGACCTTTCAAAAGGGCAGTGCTAAAGATGCCGAAGATGCGATTGCTGCCGCTCGCGAGGCTTTTCCCAAATGGAGCCGCATGAACTGGGATGAGCGGGTCTACCTGATGCGCAAAGCGGCGGACATTATCGACCAGCGTTTGTTTGAGATCGGCGCCGTGGTCACCCTGGAAGTGGGCAAGAACCGCATGGAAGCCCTGGGTGATGTAGCTGAGATGGCGGATTTGATCCGTTATGCCTGCAGCCAGATGGAAGCCAACCAGGGATACCGGGCATCGATGGCAAAAGATCCCCTCCCAGGATACGACGCCACCAACACCTCCATCCTCAAGCCCTACGGTGTGTGGGGGGTGATCAGCCCCTTCAACTTTCCCGCCGCGCTGACGGGCGGCCCTTCCGGCGCAGCCCTGACGGCTGGCAACACCCTGGTCATCAAACCGGCTTCCGTCAGCACCTGGACGACCGCTCTGCTGGTGGATTGCATGCGCCAGGCGGGCATCCCCGACGGGGTGGTCAACTTCGTCTCCGGCCCTGGCTCTGTTGTAGGCAATGCACTGGTAGGAAGCAATGAAGTGGACGGACTGACCTTTACGGGCTCCTTTGATGTGGGTATGGGCATCTACCGCACCTTTGCTCAAGCTGAATATGTGCGCCCAACCGTCCTGGAGATGGGCGGCAAGAATCCAGCGATCGTCTCCAAGAATGCCGACATTGAGGATGCCGCGCTGGGGATCGTGCGCTCAGCCTTTGGCTTGCAAGGGCAGAAATGCTCCGCCTGTTCACGGGTCTTCGCTGAAAAAGAGGTCTATGATCAGCTCCTGGAACGCGTTGTTGCCCTGACTGAAAAATTGACGATTGGGAACCCCGTCGATCGGGAAACCTATATGGGCCCCGTCATTACCAAGGGCGCTTATCAGGATTTCCAGAAGTACTGTGCAGAACTGAAAGAAGCCGGCAAGATCCTCACAGGCGGTGAAGTCCTCACCGATGGCGAATTTGGCAAGGGATATTTCTGCCAGCCGACGGTGGCGGTGGATGTACCCATTGATCATCGTTTGTGGCAGCATGAGATGTTCGTCCCGATCACCATGATGCATCCGGTGAAAGACTTGGGCGAGGCCATGGAGCTGGCTAATGGCACGCGCTACGGCTTGACAGCAGGCTTCTACGGCAACGAGGCAGAAGCGGGCTGGTTCTTCGATAACATCGGAGCGGGCGTGACATATGCCAACCGTCCGCAGGGCGCCACGACTGGTGCCTGGCCTGGCTACCAACCCTTTGGCGGCTGGAAGGGTTCCGGTGCCAGCGGCAAGAACTCCGGCGGTTTGTATTACCTGCCACTGTATATGCATGAACAAATACAGACCCTCATCCGACGAGGGTAATCAGAGAAAGTTTGACAAGAATAAAACCGGATGGCGCGTCTGTCGGCCATCCGGTTTCGACACTATCAGATGATACGATATCTACTTTCACGTTTGGGCTGTATGATGATCCTGGTTGGCGCTATTGTCCTCGTATTGGGGGTCGCCGCTGAATGTTCCGGACATCCAGCCTTTGATCTCGTATTGATTGGGATTGCTGTCACGTTTATTGGTTTTTTATTTTGGAATAAACTCAGGAAGAAACAACGCAGCACGCGTTTCTCTCTTTTCCGCAAGCGAAGACATGAGAACGAAGAAGACCAGGATGATTCCTGGGAGGATCAATGGTATGACTAAACTGCTTTCACTGCATGACGCGGTACAGGAATATATTCATGAAGGCGATCTGCTGTATGCCAGCGGCTTTACCCACTTAATCCCCTTTGCCGCCGGACATGAGATTATCCGGCAGGGCATCAAAAACCTCGTGCTAGCCAGGGCGACGCCAGACCTAATCTACGATCAGATGGTGGCAACGGGCTGCGCCCGTAAGGTGATCTTCTCCTATATTGGAAATCCGGGGGTGGGCTCATTGCGCCGAGTTCGGGCGGCGATTGAAGCAGGTGAGATTGAGTGGGAGGAATATTCCCATTTCAGCATGATCAGCCGCCTGCAGGCGGGCGCCAGCGGGCTGCCCTTTATGCCCATGAACCCAACCGGCAACCTGGATATCACCACCCAAAATCCAAATTACAAATATGTGCAAGACCCCTATACTGGCCAGGAAGTGGTGGTCGTCCCCCCTCTGAAGCCAGATGTGGCGGTGGTCCACGTTCAGCGGGCAGATGTCAATGGCAATGCCCATGTGTGGGGCATCCTTGGAGAACAACGTTTGGCAGCTTTTGCCAGCCAGCGGGTCATCCTCACCGCAGAGGAAATTGTGGACGAGTCGGTCATCCGCTCGGACCCCAATCGAACCTTGATTTCAGGGTTGGTGGTGGATGCGGTGTGCCACGTGCCATACTGCGCACACCCCTCCTATACCCAGGGTTACCATGATCGGGATAACGCTTTCTATCTTGCCTGGGATGAGATCAGCAAAACCGATCAGGGGGTTCAGGCTTATCTTGAGGAATGGGTGTATGGGCTGCCGGATCGGGCGGCTTATTGGGAAAAACTCGGCCCGGAAGTCCATCAGCGGCTTCATGCCGGTGAACGGCTTTCCCAACCCATCAACTACGGCGATTATTGAGGATGAGGTTATCATGACAACAAGAGTGTCTTATAACGCACAAGAATTAATGGTGATCAATGCTGCAAGGCTCTTGCGGGATCATGATGTGGTGTTTGTAGGGGTGGGCATCCCCAACCTGGCCTGCAACTTGGCGATGCGCACCCACGCGCCCAACCTGCAGATGATCTATGAGGCGGGTGTGATCGGCGCGCAGCCCTCACGGCTGCCCTTATCCATAGGCGACCCCTCGCTGGTGTCCGGCTCAGCTTCGGTTTGCAGTATGTATGATGTCTTCACCCTTTATCTACAGCGCGGCAATGTGGATGTGGGTTTTTTGGGCGGCGCGCAGATTGACCAGTACGGCAACATCAACGCCACCGTGATTGGGGACTATCAGCATCCTAAGGTGCGGCTGCCCGGCTCTGGCGGCTCGATGGAGATCGCCGCTTGGGCCAACCGCTGTTATATCATTACCCCGCACCGCAAGCGCCGTTTCCCGGCGCGGGTGGATTTCCGAACATCGATTGGTTTTTTGGACGGCGGCGATGCACGGAAGAAAACTGGGGTGCGCGGCGGCGGGCCGGAGGCTGTGGTGACGGATTTAGGTGTGATGAAGCCTAATGCAGAGGGGGAATTGGTTTTGGCCTTGCTGCACCCTGATGTCAGCTTTGAACAAGTGCAGGAAAACACGGGTTGGCCCCTCAAACAAGCAGAGGATTGTTCAGTCACAGAACCACCCAACATGGAGGAACTAAGGATTTTGAGGGAGGAATTGGACCCTCAGCGCATCTATATCTGACCGGTTGGGTAGAATTAAAATAAACCGGAGTGGCTCGATGAAAAACGATATTCATGTTTTAGTGACAGCAGAAATGACTCAGGGGGAGCAAAAGAAGTTGCGCCAGGTCTCAGACCAGATTAAGTTAACCGTGATGCCAGCCAGCGACCCTGAGAAAATTTCAGATGAAATCTGGGCGGTGACTGAGATTCTGTATACATGGGAAGTGCTTCCTGATCCGGATAAGGTGCCCAACCTGAAATGGATCCAGTTTCGGAGTGCGGGGGTAGATGCTGTTATTGATCACCCTCTTGTGCAGGATAAAGAAGTTGTTGCCACCACGATGAGTGGCGTGATCACGGGGCAGATTGCTGAATATGTCCTGATGGTAATGCTGGCCTTTGGGCAGAAACTGCCCAAACTGCGCCACTATCAGCGTGAGCGGAAATGGCCTGAGGGAGAAGAGAAGTGGAAAAGTTTCCTGCCGGTGGAACTCAGGCACAGCACGGTGGGTATCCTGGGTTACGGCAGCATCGGGCGGCAGGTGGCGCGGCTGCTGCAGCCTTTCGGTGCTAGGGTGCTGGCCGCTAAACGGGATGTGATGCACCCCGAGGATACCGGTTATATTCAGGAGGGGATGGGCGATCCCCATGGTGATTTCTTTCACCGGCTTTATCCCCTGGAGGCGCTGCACAGCTTGCTTGAGGAAAGCGATTTTGTGGTCCTGGCTCTGCCGCTCACGGATAGGACCTATCATCTTTTGGATGTGGATGCCTTTCACGCTATGAAGGATTCAGCTTACCTGATCAATGTTGGCCGGGGAGGATTGATTGATCAGGCGGCTTTGGTACACGCCCTGGATGCGGGACTGATCGCTGGGGCGGCTTTGGATGTTTTTGAGGAAGAACCCCTGCCTGAAGAAAGCCCTTTATGGAAAATGGAAAACGTGATCCTCAGCCCGCATGTCTCCGGCCTCAGCCGGCATTTTGATGCGGATACGCTCTCATTGTTTATCGAGAACTTGAACCGGTATTTGGCGGATCTGCCGCTGCATAACCAAATTGATCCTCACCGCGGGTACTGAGAAATCGATATTCTCCTTTTGTGCACAAATGTTCCAGATTTAGGGCTCTCATGGTAAAATCAGCCCATGGATTTATTTGACCACGCCATGCAGGAACGTATGGAACTTGAGTCCCCCTTGGCTGACCGCATGCGGCCGCAAACCCTCGATGAAATTGTGGGGCAGGATCACATCATCGGCGAGGGCAGGCTGCTGCGACGCGCCATTCAGGCAGACCGATTGTTTTCATCCATCATCCTTTACGGCCCTCCGGGGACGGGCAAGACCACCCTGGCGCGGGTTATTTCCAATTTGACAAAAGCCCATTTCGAAAGTTTATCCGCGGTATTGGCGGGTGTGGGAGACCTGCGGAAAGTAATCGCAGCGGCAAAGGAACGCCGTAAGTTGTATCAACGCCGGACGATCCTGTTTATTGATGAGGTGCACCGCTGGAACAAGTCACAGCAGGATGCTCTCCTCCCTCATGTGGAAACGGGATTGGTGACCTTAATCGGCGCGACCACCCAGAACCCTTACTTTGAAGTGATCAAGGCGTTAGTTTCCCGCTCCAGAATTTTTGAACTGAACACACTAACCGAAGAAGACATCCGGGAAATATTGTTGAACGCTTTACAAGACCCGGAGCGGGGGTACGGCAAGCTGGATGTGACCCTGGCGCCGGATGCCATGGCGCATCTGATGCGCATGGCCGGGGGCGATGCGCGTAACGCCCTCAACGCATTGGAATTAGCCGTGGAGACCACGCCGCCGGATGAAGATGGCATTGTCCGGATTGGCTTGGATGTGGCGCAGGAATCCATACAGAAACGCGCTGTGATGTACGATAAAAATGACGATGCCCATTATGACACCATTTCCGCCTTCATCAAATCCGTGCGGGGCTCTGACCCGGATTCCGCCCTGTATTGGCTGGCAAAGATGCTCTATGCTGGGGAAGACCCGCGCTTCATCCTGCGCAGGTTGATCATTCTGGCAGGTGAAGACATCGGCATGGCAGATCCCATGGGGTTGGTGGTGGCGAACGCCGCCGCGCAGGCTTTTGAATTCATTGGGCTGCCGGAGGGCATTTTCCCCATCACGGAAGCCACCCTTTACCTGGCAACAGCGCCAAAATCCAATTCTGCTTTTGCCTACCATGCTGCCTTGCATGAGATTGAAGAAAATGGCCCCGGCCCAATTCCCATCCATTTGATGGATGCCAGCCGAGATGCGAGGGGTTTGGGGCACGGGAAGGGGTATGATTATCCCCACGATCATGAAGGCCACTGGACCCCCCAGCAATATTTACCGAAAAAACTGCTTGGGACCAATTTCTACCATCCCTCAGATCAGGGATATGAATCCCAGGTGCGGGATCGCTTGGCGCGATGGCGGGAAGCACAGGCAAAAGCCTTGGAAGATTTGAAGAAGGAAGCGGAACGGCAACAATGACCATCTTTCTCCTGATTCGGCATGGGCAAAACGACTTGCTGGGGGACAGCCTGGCTGGGCGACTCCCCAACGTGCATCTCAACGAAACCGGCCAGGAAGAGGCACAGCGTTTGGGGGAGTTGCTGTCAGAAGTGCCCATCAAAGCTGTTTATGCCAGCCCTATGGAGCGTGCGCAGGAGACGGCAGCGCCGATTGCAGCGCGTCAGGGGTTGAATATTGAAACCCTCCCAGAATTAATTGAGATTGATTTTGGCGATTGGCAGGGAAAAAAGTTTAAGGAGCTAAAACAACAAGCCTTATGGGATCAGATTCACGAACAACCCAGCGCTATTCAATTTCCTAACGGTGAGGGCTTTGCTGCTGCCCGGGACAGGGTGGTTGGGGGATTACGTAAATTGAGCGGACAATACGATAAGAAGGATATCCTCGTTTGTGTCGCTCATGGGGATGTGATTCGGCTGGCGGTGGCTCATTTCCTGGGTCTTCCGCTGGATAATTTCCATCGCATACATATTTCCCCTGCTTCTATCAGCGTTTTACATCTGAATGAGGGACAAGCCTTTTTTGGACCCATCAATTACACGGATAGATTTCCTAAAATTTCCAGTTAAATTATAAGTTTATTACCCCTCTTGTGGGCAGCATGCTCATAGTCTGCATTTAAGAGGGTCTTTCAAAATTTCGCGAAGGACTTGTTCTGTCTGAATTATAATTAGGCTATTCAATAATTTTAAAGGGATTAACCATTAACCAATGACGCCTCATGTGCTGTTTCCAAATTCACGCTTAAGGGATAGTAAATGAGTTCAGATTCCCAAATGCCCTGGCTGCCCTTTGTCATCGCCGGCTGCCTGAATCGAGATTACATCCTGCCCATATCTGGATCACCCCGGATTGACGTATTGGGGGGCAATTTGCCTTATGCTGCTGTTGGCATGCACCTATGGGGCGGAGAGGCTGGGTTGGTGGCTCGGGTGCGCGAAGAATTTCCTATGGAAGACCTTGACCGGTTTGAGAGTTTAGGCTTTGACCTATCCGGAATAAAGGTCCTAAGTGAATCGATGGACCTGCGGCGTTTTATCGCCCATGTAGATGAGACCACGACCCATTATGAAAACCCTGTTCAGCATTTTGCTGACCGCAGATTTCCCTTTCCGCCTGGGCTGATGGGATACCGTCGTAAGCCACACCAAATTGACAGCCACACGACCCCTTTGAAACATTCTATCCGGCTCTCCGATATCCCTGAATCGTATTTGGACGCAACAGCCGTCCACATTTGCCCGATTGATTATTTGTCTCATCTGATCCTGCCTTCCATTTTTAAAGGCGGGCAAGCTTCTACGATCACCCTTTCGCCATCGCCCGGCTACATGACGCCCTCATTCTGGGAGCAGATACCCGGATTATTGTCTGATATCACCGGGTTTCTCGTGGAGGAACGGGATGTTCGCAATCTGTTCCAGGGGAAGAACACGGATCTATGGGAGATGGCGGAAGTCTTAGGAACTTTTGGGCCGGAATATGTCTTAATCCGTACAAATGATTTGGGATGTTTTCTTTATGACAGCGTAGATAACAAACGCTGGGTGATCCCCGATTATCGCACCACTGTCGTGGACCCAACCGGCGGGATGGATGCCTTCGCTGGGGCTTTCCTGGTCGGTTATCGTGAGGATTATGATCCTGTTGAAGCGGCTGTCATGGGCAGCATTGCTGCCTCCATGGTGGTTGAGGGCAGCGGCGTATTTTACGCTTTGGAAGCCATGCCTGGGTTGATGGAAGCCCGCAGGGATGCGCTGCGGGACCTTGTCAGAGAGATATAGTTCTCTTTTAATGTGGGGGGAATCGTCTATCGTTTAAAATTCCCAATAAGCCTTTGGTGTATTTATAACTTAGCCTTAAGCAGTTGCTCTACCACAGCTGGGTCAGCCCGACCCTGGGTGGCTTGCATGGCCTGCCCGAAAAACCATTGGTATAGGGCGTTCTTGCCCTGGCGGTAGGCCTGCACCTCCTCCGGGTGGGATATGAGGATGTCATTGACAATCTCATTCAATTTCTCCCTGTCCGTAACCTGTTCTAGGCTTTCATTGCGAATAATATCCTGGGGCGGTTGTCCGGTGTTATACATGGCCGCCAATACGGATTTCGCTGTGGCGTTATTGATCCGCCCTTGTTGGAGAATTGTCAATAACGCCGCCAGATCTTGTGGGGCGACTTTAACCTCCGGCATGGCGTCTTCATGGGCGTGCATCACGCCAAACAATTCTCCCAGGATCCAATTGGCGGCGATTTGTGGATCGGGTTGGTCCATGGCTGTTAGGACAGCTTCAAAGAAATCCGCAACAGCTTTTTCCTTTGTCAGCAGGTCTGCTTGGTAAGCGTCCAACCCGAAATTAGCCACGAAACGGCGGAAGCGCTGATCAGGCCGTTCCGGCACCTGCGCCAGGGCGGAGTCGATCTGCGCCTGGCTGATAACCAGGGGCGGCAGGTCCGGCTCCGGGAAATAGCGGTAATCATGGGCTTCTTCCTTGCTGCGTTGGGAAAGTGTAACCTCCTCTGTTTCATCCCATCCAAGAGTCTCCTGTGCAACTTCACCGCCCGATTCCAATACCCTGGTTTGTCGTTTCAGCTCATAAGCGATGGCAGCCGTCATTGTCTTGAAGCTGTTCAGGTTCTTAATCTCAACCCGTGTGCCTAACCTTTCGCATCCTTTTAATCGGACAGAGACGTTGGCTTCAAAGCGGATCACGCCTTTTTCCAGGTCGCCGGTATTGACTTTCAGATAGCGTAATAAACTGCGTAATCCGTGGGTATATGCTCGCACCTGCTCAATAGTATGCATGTCCGGTTCGGAGACAATTTCCAACAGGGGGATGCCCGCACGGTTTAAATCAACCAGAGAGTGCATCGCTCCGTTTTCTTCCTGGATGTGGGTCAGCTTTCCGGTGTCTTCCTCCAGGTGCACCCGCCGGATGCGGACGTTCAGCCAACCCTCGTCCGTTCGAACTGGCAGAATCCCGCGTTCTGCCAAGGGCAGTTCATATTGTGAAATTTGATAACCTTTGGGCAGGTCGGGATAGAAATAATTCTTGCGGGCAAATTGGCTGGTCTCAGCGATGTCACATCCCAAAGCCAGGGCGACTCGTAGAGCATAATCCACCGCCCGCGCATTGACCACTGGCAGGGTACCGGGCATGCCGGCACAGACGGGGCAGACGGCTGTGTTGGGCGTGGCCTGCGTCAGGTCGACCACCGGGCAGGCGCAGAACATCTTGGATTGGGTTTGGAGTTCGGCGTGTACTTCCAATCCGATATCGGCTGTATATCCGCTTTTCATGGTTGTCTTTATGCTTTCCTGTGAGGTTCTAGAATTTGAAGCATGTCCCTATTATATACAATAAAAACAGCGTGCGGATATCAGACCGCACGCTGGTAATGAGTCGATAAAGTTTCGCACTAGATTTCTTTTAGGAAACGTTCGATTTTCACCAGAGCCTTTTCGATCAATTTATAATTCGTGGCGTAAGAGCAGCGCACAAAACCTTTTCCAGCGTCGCCGAAGGCTGACCCGGGCACAACGGCCACTTTCTCTTCCATCAGCAGCTTCTCTGCGAAGGTCACATCATCCATGCCGGTGCCATGGATGCTGGGGAAAACATAAAATGCGCCGTGAGGTTCAAAGGTTGGCAGCCCCAGGCTATTTAAACCTGTGTGGATTAATTTGCGGCGGCGATCGTATTCCGCAAGCATCTCCTGGACATAAGGTTCACCCACCTGGAGCGCTTTTAGCGCGCCGTATTGAGAGATGGTGGGCGCAGACATAACAGAATATTGGTGGATGCGCACCAACCCATCAATGATGCTGGCCGGCCCAGCCGCGTAACCAACGCGCCAACCCGTCATGGCATAGGCTTTCGAAAACCCGCCTAAGAGCAGGGTCCTTTCCTGCATGCCGGGCAGGGATGGGAAACATACATGCTCGTGGTTGTAGACCAGGCGGTCGTAGATCTCATCCGAGACGACAAAGATGTTGTGTTTTTGGGCAATGTCGGCAATCGCCTGAAGTCGCTCACGGCTGCACACAGCACCGGTGGGGTTATTTGGATAACCCAGCAGTATGGCTTTCGTGTTAGGCGTGATGGCTTTTTCGATCACCGCTGGATCGGGTTGAAAGTCATCCTCCATATTGGTATACACTTCCACGGGCTTGCCGCCAGCCAGGATCACTTCAGCTTGATAGGATACGAAGCAGGGTGTGGGGATGATGACCTCATCGCCCGGGTTGAGCAGGGCGGCGAAAGTGAGGTACAGCGCTTCTGAGACCCCCACCGTGATAATAATTTCGTTGACCGGATCATAACGAACGTCATACAGCTTTTCGATATGATCTGCAACCGCATGGCGCAGTTGAATTATGCCGCGGTTGGATGTGTAGTGGGTTTCGCCCTCTCGCAGCGAGCGGACACCGGCCTCAATGATGGGTTCGGGTGTGGTGAAGTCCGGCTCGCCGATGCCCAATGAGATAACATCGGACATGGTAGCGGCGATGTCAAAAAATTTCCGGATTCCGGAGGGTTTTAGGCCGTTCACGGTCTCGGATAAATGGCTTTTTGGCATTGACTCTCCTTAAGCGTCTGGATTATGGGTGAGGTATTATGCATCAATCATAGATTATTTTGGCGAAATCTGCCAACAGTCTTTTCTGGAAGTATAAAACAAGTCAAAGAGTCTCTCATCTGGGCTGCAGCACACCAAAAAGCCAATCCCCTCAGGCTCCCGCCGACGCTGGATGATCTCCTGGACCTCATAGCGCTGCCCCTCCCATTGGAAGGCCTTCGGGCGTTCGGGATAGGTGGCCCCAGCGTAGCACTCAACTTCTGGACTCATACCGTCACTGAGGAATCATCGCTGAGGTTGAATTTACCCGTTTGCCCGGAGATCGTGACATTGTGCCCAATCAATGAGGCGTTCAGCATACTGTCTTCGATGTGAGTGCCCGCGCCGATGATCGAGTCTTTGAGGATGCTGTTTTTCACCACGGCATCTTCGCCGAGGGACAGGTGGGGGCCCAGCACGGACTTGCTCACCTGAGCGCTGGGGTGAATATTTACAGGTGGGATGATGACCGTATCCTTCAGGTCGGCATACTGCTCGCTGTTATCGCGGCCGTGGTCCAGCAGGTAGCGGTTGGTCTCCATGATGGCGTCTGAGGTACCGGCGTCCAGCCAGGTCCCGACTTTTTCCGTACGCATCTTCAAGCAGCGCTCCAAATAAATGTTGATGGCATCCGCCAGGTAATATTCGCCTTTGAGGGAGATATCGCGGTCCATCTGCTCTTGGATGGCAGAGACCAGTTCCTCCGCTTCTTGGAAGTAATAGCATCCGACCAAAGCCAGGTTATTCTCTACATTATCCGGCTTTTCAATCAACCGGGTCACCCAGCCGTCCTGATCTACTTCCGCCACGCCAAAGCGGCGCGGGTCGGGGACAGGCTTGACCCAGGCGATCCCATCAGCTTCCTCATCATTCAGGAAGGAGAAGTCATTTTCGATCAGCGTGTCGGAATAGGCCATCAGCATGGGGCCGTGGAGGTATTCCCGCGCCTGCCAGAAGGCGTCGGATTGGCCTAACATTTCTGGCTGCACGGGGTAATCGACATGCAGATCAGGATAGTGTTGGTCGGTGTAGTCCTTGATCATCTCGTCGTTGAGCATGGAACCCAGGATGAAGACGAATTCGGCGGACTTGAAATCTGGTACAGAGCGGAACATATCCACGACGTAGTCCAGGACGGTCTTCCCTGCCAGGGAGACCAGGGGTTTGGGCTTGCTCCAGGTGAGGGGCCGCAGCCGGGTGCCGAAGCCGGCCATGGGGATGACGATTTTTAGGGGTTGGGGCATAGGAATGTCTCCTTTATTACTTCTATCTTAACTATCAAAGAATTAAATTTTTCTATACAAATCCAGTTCTTTCACGGTGCATTGCAAGATATTCAGGAGCGAGCGGCATTTCATCAGGAAGGCGATAGGTGTTTGTATGTTCAAGAATCGTGCTTATCATTTCACTTTGTGTGGGCTTCTTTAATATTTGATAGTCGTCTGTGAATGAAATCAGACCATACTCAACCAAAGGATCATGCCACCGGCATAGGCAGACGATATTTGTGAGATCCCCCCTTCCTTTAGGCGAATCAGACCATCTTGCCACGTGAGATGTGACAAGAAATCTGTCATTGGAAACATCACATAGTGCACATGTATGCTGATAATATTTCAATGTCCAATAACGCAATCGCTGTTGTCCAATCCTTTGGCGGGTTTGGCCCATGGTCTCACCAGTTGGTATTTCACCAAATGCCAACTTTTGTGCTTTGATAGCAGCATCAATGGCTGTCTCCGGAAAATCCTCACGCTCGATATTCACATTTTCAGCGAGAAAAATATAATTTCCTTGGTTATCGCTGAATTCAACTAAGTTTTCATCTCTTAATTCTTGGAGTACGCGGCTGAGGGTTTGTTCAGGCGTTTCACCATGAGCGTCAGCTTCTTGTGTGATTTGAGGTAATTTACGTTGGATGAGTTCTTGACGGGAGAAGAAATAACTCTCTTTTGACCTTGTCAGTCTTGTGATGCCATTTAGTACTGCTTCACGCCAGGTGCTCATAATCGTTTCTCCCTAGGAACTGTAATTTCTGGCAGTTTTTGGCGCCAATCTGTTGCCAGTTGATAAGCATGCCCTACACGGAACAGCAGGTCTTCCTTGAAGTGCGGACCCATCAATTGCATGCCGATCGGCAGCCCACGTTTATCATACCCCACCGGGAAGGCCAGACCAGGCACCCCAGCCAGGTTGGCGGGCAGGGTAAAGACATCTTCCAGATACATCGCCAGGGGGTCGTCGGTGTGCTGTCCGAACTTGAAGGCTGTGGTGGGCGCCACCGGCGCGGCGATCACATCCACTTCCTCAAAAGCCAGTTCGAAGTCGGCTTTGATCAGCGTGCGCACCTTCTGCGCTTTCCCGTAATAGGCATCGTAATAGCCAGCTGAGAGGGCATAAGTGCCCAGCATGATGCGGCGCTTAACCTCAGACCCAAAGAGCTTCCCGCGGGTTTCCGTGAATATTTCCCACAGATCTTCGCCCTCACCCAATCGTGGGCCGAAGCGGATGCCGTCGTAGCGCGCCAGGTTGGCGGAGGCTTCCGCTGGTGCGATTAGATAATAAACCGGCAGGGCGTATTCTGTGTGGGGCAGGTGGATGGGTACGGCGCTGGCCCCCTGTGCTTCCATGTGGGCGATGGCTGCCCGAACGCCCTCCTCAACCTCCGGCTGGATGCCCTTGATGAAATATTCCTGCGGGACGCCGATGCGCAGCCCATTCAGATCTGGCGATTGGGGTAGGACAATCTCCGGAACGGGCGTCTGCACGCTGGTGGCGTCCAGGGGATCGAACCCTGCGAAATATTGGAATAGAAGGGATACATCTTCAACGTTCCGCCCGATCATGCCCACCGTATCCAGCGAGGAACCGTAAGCGACCAGCCCATAGCGGGAGGTGCGCCCATAAGTGGGTTTGATACCGGTCACGCCGCAGAAGGAGCATGGTTGCCGGACGCTGCCGCCGGTGTCCGTGCCGAAGGCTGCCGGCGCCATGTGAGCTGCCACAGCCGCCGCGCTCCCGCCGCTGGAGCCGCCGGGGACATGTTCGGTGTTCCAGGGGTTACGGGTGGGACCGTAAGCGGAATTTTCGGTGGAAGAACCCATAGCAAATTCGTCCGTATTGGTCTTGCCCAGGGTGATGACACCTGCGTCCAACAGGCGCTGGACGGTCGTGGCAGTGAAGGGCGGGATGAAATCTTCCAGGATCTTTGACCCGCAGGTGCAGGGCACCCCTGCCAAACACAGAACGTCCTTGACCGCTATGGGCAGGCCCGTCAGCGGCGGAGGATCATCTTGGCTTTTCAGGGCGGCGTCCGCCGCGTCCGCGCCAGCCAGGGCGCGCTCGGGGGTGAGGGTGATGAAGGCGTGGATATCCGCTTCCAGGGAATCGATGCGCCCCAAATAGGCTTCGGTCAGTTCCCGGCTGGAGAAATCACCGGCGCGCAATCCTGCTAGGCATTCCCGGACGCTGAGATCAGTCAGATTCGTCAACTTAACCCCCCAGCACCGGTGGGACTTTGAACTGCCCATCCTGAGTCTCAGCCGCGTTGCCCAGGACATCTTCCTGGGACAGGCCGGGGCGTGCCTGGTCCTCGCGCAGCCTGAGCTGCATCTCCAGGACGCTGGCGGTCGGCCGGATGTGATCTGTGTCCAGTTCCTCCAGGTGGGCCACATAATCCAGGATGTCCGAGAGCTGCTCGGCATAACGCTGCTTTTCAGCCTCGGTCAGCCTCAACCGGGCAAGGTCGGCGATGTGTTGGACTTGTTCAATGGAGAGTTTCATGATGCCTAATTATAATATGGATGAGATGGTGAATGGGGCAATGTGAATGGGAAAGATAACAAATTTATTTTGGGGTGATGTTTTCCCCGGCGCTGTTGTGCACCAGGGAATTGTGATGATCGTTTATTTACATAGGAACAGGACTGCCATACAAACAAATTTCTACCTTGAAACGATCTTTCTCCAGCAATAATTGGATGTCCCCTTCAAGACATTGCTGTTGAAGTTCGACTGTTCTTAACGCACCTTGCTTGAACGCCTCTAAAATCGCCACCGGGTCATCGTCCGCTACAATGCGGTTGGTGGAGAGCGCACCGCAAGCCGTGCAGCGGTAGATCAGCATCAGCTCCCCCTGGGGATCCTGAGCGTACTTATCGTGGCTTTTTTTGAGTGTCAGCCCGACCGGCGCCATCAGCGCCTTACAAGGCGACAATTTTACAATGGGTAAGAAAAATTCACTGTGTGACATCCTCACATAATTGCTCACGGAGCGAGTGTGCCAGATCAGAGAATTGTCCTGAATAGCGTATTTCCGTCGTGCGCGGCCGGGGCAGGTCGATGGTGAGGTCGCATTTAATATTTCCGGGCCGAGGTGAAAGCACCAGCACCCGGTCAGAGAGGTAGATCGCTTCAGAAATGGAGTGGGTGACCATCAACACGGTCTTGCGGCGCGCCTGCCATATATGGAGCAGTTCGTCGCCCATTGTTTCCCGAGTGAGGGCATCCAGGGAGCCGAAAGGCTCATCCAGCAGGAGCACGTCTGGATCTTGCATCAATGATCGGGCCAGGGAGACACGCTGGGCCATGCCGCCGGAAAGGTCGCGCGGGTAGGTTTGCTCAAAGCCCTTTAATCCGACCAGGTTGATCAGCTCCTGAGCGCGTTTTCTGATCGTTTCCTGTGGGAGGTCTTCTAATTCAAGAGGGAGGGTGGTGTTATCTATTACCCGCCGCCAGGGCATCAGGTTGGCGTTTTGGAATACCAACCCCACCCGAGTGTGATCGTGACTGAATTGAAAATGGCCCTTGGTGGGGGGTACCAAACATGCCAGCACCCTCAGTAAGGTGCTCTTGCCGCTACCAGAGGGGCCGATCAATGAGACGAACTCATTGGTTTTCAGAGAAAAATTGATGTCATGTAAAGCGTGTACTACACCGCTGGCGTCGCTGTAGGTCACTTCCAGGTCTTGAACATTCAGTGCCGTTTCAGGGGAGGAGGTCATTGGTGTAAGCCTCATCCAGTGCCAGGGGTTCTTCCAACAGTCCCATATCCAATAAGACCTGCTGCATGTTGACCCATCCGGCTGGTTCGGTATATCCCGGTTTATCTGCCTTCCACAGCTTGATCGACTCCGCCAGGATTTCTTTCTGTAGGGCAGGGTCTGCTTCTTCCAGGTTTTCAACATAGCTTTTGCTGATCTGATAGGCTTCATCGGGGTTTTCAATGGTATCCGTAATGCCCCTTAGCAGCGCGTTGATGAAAGCCTCCACCATTTCCGGATTCTCCCGAAAGGTTTCTTCGTTGGTGACCAAGCCATTGGAGACCAGTTGGAGGTAATCTGAAACAGCTACTACATCCACCGTATATCCTTGGGAGCGTAACACGACGGGTTCGTTGGCCAGATAAATGACCGCGGTGTCCACCTGATCTGACACCAAGGCTTCAACCTGATTGAAGCCGATGGAGAGCAGGTTCACATCCTCTTCGGTCAATTCGCCGGCATCCAGCAGTGCGCGGAAGCCGATGTAACTGGCGCCGTAAAGACCGGGAATGCCTACCCTGACCCCACTCAAATCTTCAGGTGTTTGGATATATTGATCGCTGAACGCGACGACCCCAACGGGATACTGCTGATACCAGGCCGCGACATAGACGACAGGAAGTCCCTGCGCCCGCGCCAGTAGAACTTGTTCACCGCTGGCAATGGCGAAGGTCTGGTCTCCCGCCCCAACCAGAGCGACCGCATCCGTCTCATTGCCGTACTCTAACTCGACATTGAAGCCCGCGTCTTCGAAATACCCTTTTTCCATTGCGACATAAACGGGTGCAAATTGGATATTGGGGATATAACCCATTGTCAATCGTGTGGAAATGGGTTCGGGTGTTTCTGTTGGCTCGGTCAGCGTCTGACAGGCGCTTATTAAGAAACCCAACAAGAGTAAAGTTGTAATGTGCCAGTGTCTTTTTGTCATAGTGGTTTTTTCCCTTCACGTTGTTCTGAATTAAAGCGCATCATAGCGCCAGGATTGCCAGGATAAAAATTTTGTCTCGATCAATAATACAATGCTATAGAGCGCCATAGCCATCGCGCCCAGGGTGATGACGGCGACGAACACCAGGGCAGTGTCATACTGCCCCCGGCCGATGTTAATCAGGAATCCCAACCCCCGGTCCGAGCCGACCAGCTCCCCGACCACCGCACCGATCACGGACAGGGTGGCGCCCACCCGCAGACCTCCCAGGAAAATGGGGAGGGCTGCTGGGACTTCCAGCTTCCAGAATATTTGCGCTTTATTGGCTTGCAGAGATTGCATCAGGTCGCGCAAATCCTGGGGAACCTCCCGCAAACCGACCACAGTATTCACCAGGATAGGAAAGAACACCGTCAGGCTGCAGATCAGGATCTTGGATATGATGCCCGGCCCAAACCAGATCACCAGCAACGGGGCGATGGCTACCATGGGGATGGATTGGCTGGCGACCAGGTAGGGTGAAGCCAATTTTTCCAATGTGGGGGATTTCGCCAGCAGGTAACCCAGTAGGGAAGCAGCCAGCCCGCCGATGAATAATCCGGCGAGAACTTCCATCAGGGTAACTAAAAAATGGCGGAAGAGCTGCCCATCCCTGAGGGATTGGAGGAAACGCGCCCACACCAACCCGGGCCCCGGCAGGATGAAGGCAGGCAGCGCTAACAGGCGGGCGAGCAGGTACCACAGGGCGATGCCGGCGATCAGCGATAGAACTAGAAAAAGCAGCCGTTTAACCGGACGGATTTTGCGTTTGTTTTGTTTTTTTGTTACCTCTAACAACATAGAAAAAGCCCCGATGTTTGGATTCGGGGCATGGATAGGCGTCTTTAAGAGTAGCCAACCTTCTTTCATTCGGACTCTGACCGCCGGCACCGGATTTTCACCAGTTCATGCACATTTGCTGTGCTCGTGGGCTGTCCCAGTTTCTGGGAATACCACCGATCGGGAATTGGATAGGATCATCCGCACCCTGCCCCGAAGGTTTAATGAATTATTCAAATAAAAGTATATCCGCTGTGGCGCGGGCTGTCAACGCACTTTGCCTTGACAATTATGAGGGGAGAGTGCTGAAAAACACCAGCTTATTGCGACAATCACATGTGAGCCATGTTTAAATGTTAAATTTTTCACCCTCACCTCAGTCCTCTCCCTCGCCGAGGGAGAGGAGGAAAGCCAGGCAATCGTGATATTTGAGAAAGGCAGACGAATATTGATGATGCCTAAGCCTCCAAAACCCTCTCCCTTCGAAAGGGAGAGGGCAGGGTGAGGGTTAAATTAGAAGTACAACCGGTTTTTCATCTCATCCCATTTCCACTTCAACGAGCGAGAGGCGTATTGGGATGGTGTTGAAAAGGTGAAAACAGAGAATATAGTCTATTGGAATGGACGTCAGCGCAGATAATAATGGAAAAATTCTTTTTCAACACCCTCGAGGTTTTTCTTGTTACTTTAATAAATGTCCCCCCTTTTTCTAAAGGTCGGGAGGGGCTTGCCAATTGATGGGGCCATGAGCAAACCGATATTGTAATCGTGGCAACACAACCTCATTCCAGGCCGCATCAAAATAATTAAAAGCTTGATCCCATTCACCACCCATTCCCCATCCATCATGATGAAGGGTAATTAGAACGCCTTGAGGGGTATCATTAAACCGGATGATGACATGGGTAAATTGATTGCGAACGTCAGCAAGTTCAGGCGGTACATTCCATGTAAAGGATAACATCTTCATGGGTTGAACGGCCAACACCTGACATCCTTCACCGCCGCGACTGCCGCGAGGTAATTTTGGTGCAAAATACATTTCATAAGCGCTACCAGGTATTAAATTGATTTCACATTCAGGCGCGAAAAAGGACCTTGCGCCTTCTTCTGTAGTCCATGCCTTCCAAACATCTTTCAGGTTTGCGTTGACCAGAACCTGACCAAAAACCGTTCTTTCTTTGTTTTTCATGTCTGTTCCTTAATTACAATATGTGGATGGGTGTATCGTAACACATTTGTTTGTTGTTTAGTGTGTATTGGTTCGTCTTAAGTGATTGATCTAGAAGGGCGACTGAATTTGTCGTTATAATTATTTTACAGCTTGCGAAGATTCTTGAGAACTTGTAAAATAACCAAACAAATGTTCCAAGTGTTCCGAAGGATTCTATGCCCGTTAATTTGATCGATATTCAGAAGAAACTCACTGAGTTTAGCGCCCAGGCGGGTTCGTATGAGACAACGATTGCCGTTCGCCAGGATGAGTTGACGGCGTTGATTAAAAAGTATGCGAACCGTTTAGATGAGGTCAGGGCGCGCTTTGATCGGGCGGCGGAAGTGGTCCCCCGGCTTCGTTGCGCAGTGCCGGTGGATGAACCCCTGGATGCCGTTATCCCCATGCGCGAAGTGACCGATGCTTACACGGTCCTAGCGGCGGACGGCTCTCAGATCAACCCCAGCCGGCACACACGGGTGCCCTTCTGTGTGATCAACATCGGCGTAGTGAAGATGCAGGTGGGGTCAGGACAAGCACCTGAAATTGTCACCCAGAGTGAGCTCCTGGATTATGAGGGGGTGTTCGCACCCAGCGGTGGGATGATCTCTGAAGGAAATGTAGCTTTGATGCGCGATTTTAAGGAACGGTCTGCCATGATGGAAATGGCGGAAGATGTCCAACAGCCGGCCATGGCCATGATCGACGGCCCGTTGGAGTTGATCCGAGAACCGCGCGAGTCGGCTGGGTTTTCAAAAATCCTGGATCAGTATTTGGATATTCTCAAAGGATATCGAGACCGTGGCCTGTCGCTGCTGGGGTATATTGACAAATCCCAAAGTGACCTGGTTGGGCGGCTGTTGGAATTGATGACCATGAGTGATGCGGATTTGGAAGACTATCATCAGCGCGAGCGCAAGTTCGCCGGCGTGGGGGATTTGCATGTTATGTCAGATCTGCTCCAAAATCCAGGGGAACGGTCGGCCATTTTTGCCATCCATTCCCAATCAGCGCAACACTTCCAGAATGACCTGGCGCTGCACTTCTTCTATTTGAATGTGGGGAAGGTGGGTCAACCGCACCTGGCGCGGGTCGAAGTCCCACAATGGGTAGCAGTGGATCGAGACTTTGTGGGTATGCTGCAAGGGGTGTTGACGGAACAGGCGAAGGTGCTGGGGACGCGTCCCTACCCTTATCTTCTACATCGGGCGCATGAAGAGGCATTGGTTACCCTTTCCGAGCATCAGCATGTGGAAGAGATGATCGTGGCGGAATTTGAGCGGCGGGGCATCCCGGTGGATGAGCCGTCTTATAAACAATATCATAAGGATTTGCCAACAACGAAAACGAGGTATAAGGGATGAGTGGGATTGAGATTGGACGATTGCTGCGTTCCGGCACGACCGGCTTTGTGGTGGGGTGCCGGGTCAATCAATTGGATGCGCCTAGCCTGGGCGCGCTGGTGCGTGTCCCACTGACGGAGGGGTATCAGGTTTACGGCCTGATCACGGACATCCACATTGAGGATGACAGCTTGGTACGGCAGTTGATCACGGCTGAGGATGTCCCCGAAGAGGTGCTACGTGATAACCGTGAGAATCGCAATGTGCCGGTGGAGATCGGTGTGCTGACGCTGGGGTACGAGGAGGGCGGCAGGATATCACATCTGCTGCCGCCGCGCCCGCCGCTGAGCTTGGATGCTATCTACCTTTGCACGCCAGAGGAGGTGGTGGCTTTCACCAGCGCGGGCCGCTTTGGTTACCTGCGGCATATCCTGCAGGATGAGGACAAGCCGGTGGAGGAACTGTTAGCCGCGCACCTGCGGCAGGCGAAGGCTGCGCAGGAAGACGCTGGCAATGAGGATTGGTTCGAAGCCGCGCTGTCGGAATTGATCACGCTGATGCGGGACGAGTATCAACAGCTTATGACTATTCTAAGCGTAGCGGGTGAAATTTGATTCGTTTTATAAAGAAGCGAGGGAAAAATGCCTGAATACAAGTGGCATCCAATAGAAGATATTTCAGAGGATTTGTATTCCTATTCGGATCAGGATTTGCGCGTGTTGGAAGCCGAATGGAAGGATGTGCGTGAAAAAACACCTGAAGATACACTCCAAAAGATTTTGGAGGAGGTCAAGCGGGAATGGGCAATTGAAACTGGCAAGATTGAGGGATTATACACGCTTACAAAGGGTATGACGGAAACGCTGATTAAACACGGAATCAGTGCGAAATTAATATCCCACAGCAGCACTAACCGAGAACCCGAACTAGTAGCAGCGATGCTTCAAGACCAACAAGATGTTATTGAAGGTCTCTTTGATTTTGTGGCTCAAAGGCGTAAATTAACCCTCTCTTACATAAGAGAAATGCATCAGACATTTACACGTCATCAAGATACAACCTTGGCGAAAACACCAGATGGAAAATTTACTAATGTTTCATTAATCAAAGGCGATTGGAAGAAACTACCCAATAATCCTACAAGACCTGATGATTCCATTCATGAATACTGTCCACCTGAACATGTTTCATCTGAGATGGATCGTCTGATGGAAATGCATAGATTACATGTTGAGAAGGGGATAAGTCAGGAAGTTGAAGCTGCCTTCTTACACCATCGCTTTACACAAATTCATCCCTTCCAAGATGGGAACGGCCGCGTTGCACGCGCATTAGCGTCGTTGATTTTTCTACGCGAAGGGGATTTCCCTTTTGTAGTTAAAGATGAGGAACGGCCGGAATATATTTATGTACTAGAAGAAGCTGATAAAGGAAATTTGATAACGTTAATTGAATTCATGAGTGAGAAACAGAAAGAGTTAATATATTCATCAATAAAAAAATCTCAAGATATTGTTTTTTCATCAGATCTCACATTAGTAGAAAATGAACTTGAAAAATTTATTACTAATTTTGAGTCACGAAAACAAAAAACAATAAATGCTGACCATATAATCCAGACTTGGCATAATTCTGCGATAGATATGATAGATCATTATGGAGAGAAGATTAGACAGAAAAAACTAACAGAAGATTCATTAATTGAAAATATATCTAGTGGTTCTAAAGAAGTTAGAACGGACAAATCAGCTCCAGGATCAATTGAGCATCTTATAGGAAAGATTCATGTGTATACATTTGTAATTCGATTTCCATTTCAAAAGAAACGATTCTCATTAAAATTATTTCCTTCTTCGATAACAGATAGTGAAATAATCTTAAATGTAGAATTCAAAAATTCTGAGGGAAGAAATATTTCATCGATGGATGTTTCTTCAAATATGGATTATCGTAGAGCAGATTTACAGTTCCGAGGATGGTTTCAAAAAGAATTTGGTCAAATAGTAGAAGATTGGTTAAATGTTCAGGCGTAAAATAAGTGAGTAATATTTTATTATGACTGATCAAACAATGAATAAATTAAATGATTCTGCATATAACATCGGCTACATCGTCGGCGGTGGACTGAAAGCCAATTTGCAGGCGCGGCTGACCGTTTCACCGCAGACCGTGCAGGAGGGCGCCTTTGTGGTGGTGGAGAGCGGCGGCTGGCTGTTCTATGGGCTGGTCACCGACCTACAATTAGGGGCCACTGACCCGCGCTTTGCCGATGAGCAGACGGAAAGCCGCCTGCCGCCCCATCTGGCAAAATTGCTCCACGGACAGACGCTGTATACCAATATGGAAATCCTCAACACCTTGATGATGGAACAAGGGCCGGAGCCCGATTCTCCTGAATATGATGCCTGGTTCCAACAAGTCCTGGAGGAGAAAATTTACCCCATACCAGCAAAGACCGTCCCTCAGCATCACGCCGAGGTGCGCCTGGCAACGGCTGGGGATATCGCGGAAATCTTTGGCAAGCCCGGCGCAGGCCCCTTCTTCCGCATCGGCGACACCCTGGAACAGGCGCATCCCGTATGCGTCAATCTGGATAAGCTGGTGCAGCGCTCGGCTGGCATCTTCGGCGCGACGGGCACGGGGAAGTCCTTCCTGACGCGCGTGATCCTGGCAGGGCTGATCCAGCGGGGCAAGACCGCCGTGTTGATCTTTGATATGCACAACGAATACGGCTCGGATGACACCGCGTCAGATACGGGACAGCGCGTCCCCGGCCTAAAGGGTAAGTTCCCTGCCCGAGTGCGCATGGTCGGGCTGGGACGGGGGGCTACCATCCGGGGCAGGACGCCCGATTACACTTTGGAGATCGCCGAAGTGGATGTCACCCCCGAGGATGTGTTGATGCTTTCACAGGAGCTGAACCTGCGCGAAACGACACCCACCACCCTGGAAGCCCTGCGAACCAGCTTTGGGCAAGACCGCTGGTTCCATGAGTTCAAACACATGCGCGTCAACGCCTTCAACGTGGACGAGGAGGGCAAGCGATTCCCCGCGCCGGACAGCGTGGCTGCCTGGGCAGAGGGCGCGGGCGTGCATCCTGGTGCGGCGGAGGCTTTGCATAACAAATTACGCCGTTTGTTCAATGCCCCCTATATTGTGGAAGAGCCGGCAGCCAATGCCCTTCAGCAGATGGTCGACAACCTAGATAACGGTCAGCATGTGGTGTTATCCTTCGGCAAGCACGAGACGGACCTGGACTATTTATTTGTCTCTAATCTACTCACCCGGCGCATCCGCTCGGTGTGGGAGGGGCGCACCAACGACTACCGCAGCGGGCACCAGGACGCAATGGAGCCCAGGCCGCTGGTGATCGTGGTGGAGGAAGCCCACAAACTCCTCAACCGCGAGATGGCTTCCCAGACGACCTTCAGCACCATTGCCCGCGAGATGCGTAAGTATTATGTGACCCTGTTGATCATTGATCAGCGCCCCTCACAGATTTACGATGAGGTCATGTCCCAGCTTGGTACGCGCATCACCGGCTGGCTGGGCGACTCGGACGATATCCAGGCAGTGCTGACCGGTCTGGCAGGGCGCGAGGCTCTGCGTGGGATGCTGGCGCGGCTGCAACCTAAAGAGGAAGTGCTCATGCTGGGTTGGGGCGTCCCCATGCCCATCGTGGTGCACTCCCGCCGCTATGACGACGATTTTTGGAAGGACCTGCTGGGAAATAACTCAAAACAGAGCGCTGATGAAATCATGGAAGACTTAGGCTTTTAAAATGATCCCTGTCAAGTTGAAAATTGAAGGCTTTCTTTCCTACCGCGAACCTGTGGAACTGGATTTCACTGGGTTTAACCTGGCGTGCATCGCCGGGCCGAATGGGGCGGGGAAATCCTCCCTGCTGGACGCCATCACCTGGGCGTTGTTCGGTCAGGCGCGCAAGCGGGATGAATCCGTGATCAACAACCACCCCTCTGTTGAGGCAGCGGAAGTGACGCTGGATTTTGATTATGAGGGCAACCGCTACCGCATCCAACGTACAAATCCGCGCGGCAAGACTTCCTCGGTGGAATTCTTCATTCTCTCTCAAGTGGAGGGTCAAGGGGAACGCTGGAAGCCCCTTACCGAGCGCACCCTGCGGGAGACGGACAGTAAAATCGAAGATATCCTGCGCATGGATTTTGACACCTTCACCAACGCCTCTTTCTTCCTGCAGGGCAAGGCGGACCAGTTTGCCACGGCGCGCTCCGGAGAGCGCAAGCAGATTCTGAGCAATATCCTGGGGCTGGGGGTGTGGGAAACCTATCGGGAAGCCGCCAGCCAGCGCCGGCGCGACAAAGAGAAAGAAGTGCGGGAATTGGATGGGCGTCTGAGTGAGATTCAATCCGAATTAGACGAAGAATTCCAGCGTAAAGCGCATCTGGCTGAATTGCAGGGGCGGCTGGATGAGCTCGCGGAGCAGCGTGCGGAGCGTGCTAAGGTCTTGGACAACGTGAAACGGCTGCATACTGCCCTGGAAGAACAGCGCAATATGTTGGCAGCGATGAAGACCCAGCTTGAAAACGCCGTTAAAACCCATGACCGCACCCAGGATACCCTGGCAGCGCGGCAGGAGGAGAAAGCGGGTTATGGTACCATCCTGGCGGATGCTGAGGTGATTGAGGCTGCCTATCAGGATTGGCAGGAGGCGCGTCAGGCACTGGAAGCCATGGAGGAGATAGCGGAAAAATTCCGCAAACACGAAGCCCTGCGGCATGAGCCCCTGGCTGTGATTCAGGCAGAGGAAGCCCGGCTGATCCAGGAAAAACAGGGGCTGGAAGAGCGAAAGGTGGATTTGGAAAAGGCGCTGTCCGAAAAGGCAGCGTTGGAATCGCGCTTGAATGCCGCCCAGGAGGCGATTGAAGAAGCCGAGAAAAAACTGGCCGAGAAGGAGGGGTTGGAAAAGGACATCCGCCAGCTCCAGGCAGACCACGCCGAAGCGAAGGCGGAGAACCCCCGTCTGCGGGATGAGATGCACGAGCTCAAGACCCGCATTGAGCAGCTCAGAGCGGCGGAGGGTGCGGAATGCCCCCTGTGCGGGCAGCCCCTTGATTCCGACGAGCGCCAGGCGCTGGTGGATGAACTGGCGGTAAAGGGCAAGGCCCTGGGCGATAAGTTCCGAGAGAATAAGGCATTGCTGGAAACCTTTGAAACCCAGCTCAAGAAAATGGGATCCCAATTGGCGGACATGAACGGTGTGGATGCTGCTTTGCGGGAGGCGACCCGTCAGGCGGATCAAATTAAGAACCAGCTTGAAACCCTGGAAGAACAACAGAAAACCTGGGCGGAAAAAGGCGCCCCCCGCCTGGCGGAGATTAACGCCGCACTGGCGGAGGGTGATTTCGCGGCTGAAGCCCGGGAAAAACTGGAAGAAATTGATGCCGAGCTGGAGGGATTGGGGTATGACCTGGGCGCCCATGAGAAGCTGCGCCAAACGGAAGCGGCCGGCAGAGAGGCAGAGGAAAAGCTGCGCGCCCTGGAGGGAGCCCGCGCCGCTCTAAAACCCATCGAGCGGGAAATCGCCGGATTGGAAGCGCAGGTTAAGGATCAGGAGAAAGATATCCAGAATCTGACTGCAGCCCATGACGAGGCCGCGGCAACCTTCGCTGCCTCTGAGGTGAATCTGCCGGAACTTTCGGAGGCGGAATCCAGCCTGCACGATATTCAGGAACAGGAGAACCGCCTTCGCTTGGAGGTGGGGGCTGCGCGGCAGAAGGTGGCCGTCTTGGAGACCCTCAAGGAACGCAAGGCAGGGCTGGTGGAAGAGCGGGAGGGGATGACCCAGCGCATCGCCGACCTCAAGCAGTTGGAGCGCGCCTTCGGCAAGGACGGCATCCCCGCGTTGTTGATTGAGCAGGCTCTGCCGGAAATTGAGGAGACCACCAACGAACTGCTCTCCCGGCTTACGGACGGGCGCATGTCCTTCAGCTTTCTGACCCAGCGGGAATACAAGGATACCAACCGTGAGGATTTGAAAGAGACCCTGGATATTGTCATCAGCGACAACCTGGGGGAGCGGGATTACGAGATGTTCTCCGGCGGGGAAGCCTTCCGTATCAATTTTTCCATCCGGCTGGCCTTATCGGAGGTGCTGGCGCGGCGGGCGGGGGCGCGGCTGCAAACCCTGGTGATCGATGAGGGCTTCGGCAGCCAGGACGCCCTGGGCCGGCAGCGCCTGGTAGAAGCCATCAATCTGGTTAGGGATGATTTTGAGAAGATATTGGTGATAACCCACCTTGAGGAATTGAAAGAAGCCTTTCCCACTAGGATTGAAGTTGAAAAGACCCCCAAGGGGTCGCAGTTGCAGGTTGTGGTGTAGGTTATGCATAGTAACAAGCTGAGCGCCGTCAGGGTGCATCAGCGCAGTGCCAGGTGGCAGGAGCCGCCGGCTGAGAGCAAATTACCTGAACCTGCGTGACAATTATAAAATTTTCATTATATTCAATATAAAATGGATAAAAACCGCGTTATAATTTTTTAAAAGGGATTCCTTTTCTTTAAACAGAAGCGTGAGGTGGACATGAAAGGTAAGGAAAATTCATGTATATCTAAATTCATATTTAACAGACAAATCGTAAACCTATTGTGTGTTGCCATAATATTTTTCGTGAGTTCGTGCTCGACCCCAGCAGAATCGCAACCAGACATACCCACCAGTAGCGATACGCCTGCGCCAATCACCACGTTTGATCCAATAAGTGGTAATTCATCGAAATTAACATTGACTGATATCCACGACACAATGCCCCCCCCAACAATTAATGCTTTAAGTATTTTTAAAGATTCGAGCTCTGATTTACTATCACTATTTATTGGTTCTCTTATTTTAACAATGGCCGCCCAAGGATTTTATTCTATTCGGAAAAGTAGTAGATTAGCGAAATTATTAAAATGTCCAGGGAAACCTTTAGAGAAATCAGAACAGACAAGGTTAGATAACCTTTTATCTTCAGGAAAACGATTCCATAATTGGGGTTTTGTTTTCTCAGCTGCTCTTCTTGGATTGTCAGCACTTGATGAATTTAAGGAATTTATTTTTCCAACAGGGCAAATAATTGTTCCAGTAATTCAAACTTCAGTTTTTATCTATTTCTTAGTACTAATCTCATTAATGGTAACAGATAGATTTTTTTATATGGCATATCCTTGGTTGTTGTTAGATACTCGAAGACCTCCTTATGATTGGTTATTACTTGGTTTGAGAATAGATAAAAAATATATGGTAGGACTTTGGTTTTATGTGCCATTATTAATTTCGTCAATAGGTTTATCTACCATTTTAGTGAATGAGAGCGTTTATGGTCCGACTTTTTCTTACATCACTATTCTCTTAGCAGGTTGGGTTCTTGTTCACTTTCCTAGGGGAGTTAAATTTTATTCTTACTTAATATCTGAAAGATTAGATCATCGAGGGGGTTTAGCAACACTTTCAATCTTCTTTCTGTATCATTATCGGTTAATTCGTTTGTTTGCCTTTTCTTTTTTAATGCTTTCTCCATTTATTTATGCAATCCCAAATTGGAGAACTGAGGCTATTGAAAAGTTTATAACAATATTATTGATAATTTATGGATTTATTTGGATATTACGGAGCATTGCAGGGTTTAAGATAGTTTATCATTGGATTGATAGAAAAGGAAAAAAGTTCAATTTCCCTACTAAATCTTCTCATTATAAATAGAATTCATGAAGCATTATTGATAGATGATTGCTTATAAAAAGTATTACAGATTGATGTTCACATTCCTAAATCGTCTATGTTTTTATTATCTAGGAGATTATCATAAATTATTGTTTATCACGTAGGTGTGAGTGTGTTGTACCGCCAGCGACTCTTGTCGCTGTGTGTTGCGACCCCCCCACTTTGTAATTCGGGGGGATGTGTGAATCGCACTATCTCGCCCCGTTACGCTTTGGGGAAAGTAAAGGCGTTCAGCTTTTCATCATGAAGGCTATATGTATATAGAATAGCGCTGATGCCCAATGCAACAGCGCTATCTCTAAGGGATGTTTGGTCCGCCTGTTAATTCAATTGTAGCAAAATCGCGCTTAAATGTGAACTGCTTTTCCAAGGGCTGCTTCCGCCGCTTCCATCAGCGTTTCGCTCAGGGTGGGGTGGGCATGCACGTTGCGGCCGACCTCGTGCGCGGTCAGCTCGAAGCGCTGCGCCAGTGTCAGCTCAGGGAGCAGTTCAGACACATCCGGCCCGACCATCTGTGCGCCCAGAATTTCACCGTATTTCTTGTCGGTGACGATCTTCACAAAGCCCTGGTAGTCATCCAAGCCCAGCGCCTTGCCGTTCGCCTGGAAGGGGAACTCGCCCACTTCAACGTCATAACCCTTTTCTTTGGCTTGTGCTTCGGTATAACCGAAGGACGCTGTCTGCGGGTGGCAGTAGGTGGCGCGGGGCATCATGTCGTAATCGAGGGTCACGGTCTCCACGCCGGCGATGTTCTCGGCAGCGACCACGCCCATGGCAGATGCCACGTGCGCCAGGAGCAGCTTACCGGTTACGTCGCCGATGGCGTAGATGCTTTCCACACTGGTCGCCATGCGCTCGTCAATCTCAATGAAGCCGCGGTCGGTTAGCTTCACGCCGACGTCTTCCAATCCCAAATCTTGCGTGTTGGGTTTGAAGCCGATCGCCACCAGGGTCAGGTCCGCTTTGACGGTCTCTTCACCATCCTCGGTTGCCACAGTGACCTCTGTGCCCGATTTGGTGGTTTTCACGCCCTGAACCTTGGATTTCGTCATCACGTTAATGCCGCGTTTTTGGTAGGCTTTTTCGATCTCTTTGCCAACTTCGTCGCCTTCCACGGGCAGCAAATGATCCAACATCTCAATGATGGTCACGTCCACGCCGTAGGCATTCCAAACTGTGGCGAATTCCACGCCGATGGCGCCGCCGCCGATGATGGCAACGGACCCGGGCAGCTCTTCCCGCAGGATGGCGGCTTCATAGTCCACCACCTTCTCCCCGTCCAGTTCTACGCCGGGGATGGTGAAGGGGTGGGAGCCGGTGGCCAGGATGATGTTCTTCGCTGTGAGGGTTTCCTTCTCGCCCTCATCCGGCGTGACTTCCACGGTGTCTTTGGCGGTCAGTTTTGCCGCGCCCATATGCACGTCAATATTATTCTTTTTCATCAGGAACCCAACGCCTCGCACCAATCGGTCAGAGACCTTACGGCTGCGCTTGTGGGCGACCTTGTAATCCAGTTCCAGGTTCTCGAAGCTGAACCCAAATTCTTTCCCACGCTCGCGCAGGGTGTGGGCGATATCGGCATTTCTGAGCAAAGCCTTGGAGGGGATGCAGCCGATATTAAGGCACACGCCACCCATAAAACGCTTTTCAACGATGGCGGTTTTCAGGCCAAGCTGGGAACATCGGATAGCGGCGACATAGCCGCCAGGGCCGGCGCCGATAACAATGACATCATAATCAGACATTTCTAAGATTCTCACTTTCTGTTTTGTGTGTTAAGTTACGAAAGGTGTTGGCTTCCGCCTGATTATTATACTCCTTTGCTTGGGTCTGTTTTTCCTTTATTGAAGAACGTCTTGTATAATGAAGGTGTCCCAACCTTAGGTTGGAGTTGTTGAAATGACTCGGAAATGAACGTCTAATCATGCAGATACTTCCTCAGAAGTTAGAGCAATTGCTTTCGAAAGCCCGCGCATCAGGCTTGATCATCTTGCGCGGGGACCAGGTGGTTTATTCGGCTGGCGGATTGAGTGATATAGCGATTGACGCACTGCGAGATACCCTGCAACGCTGTTGGCCGCAGGGGCAGCAGCATGAATTTAACCGCACAGTCGGCTTACGCCTGGATGGCAGGTATTATTTGATCTTTTCTAAATACCTTCCCCAAAGCGGTGGACTGCTTGGGCTGGTTTTTCCAATTCAGACGCCGTTGATCCGTGTCCGCCAGGATATGACGGATATCCTACGTTCGATCATCGAAAATCCAAGTGAGGAGATAAGTGGGAAACAAGCTCTGGAACAATCCTTGCAATTTACAGTTAAACCAACTCCACGACCGGATCGGGTTAATCCCAAAATGCAAATGGGATGGCGTCAGGAACAGGAGCGGTATGTTGCTCAGGATGAGGAAACCGCTGTGCCAGAGGAAATAAATAAGATATCAAGCGAGGGAAATTCCAAAGAATCAGAATCGCGCAAGCGATATCTAACCTTCGGTGCACCTGTGAACTCATCTCCAAGTGAAGGGGGTCAAAGTGATCAGTTTGAAGACATAGAAGCGGCTTTGGAAGATGCCCCCTGGCAGCCCATTGAGGAGGGATGGGCGCCTGGTTTTGATCAGCCGGATGCCGAAGACGGTGGGAAGAATGTTCAGGAAAGCCTACTTCCCTCTGCCTTCTCTATCATGGATGACATCGCAGAATCCGATCAGGATTTGGTAGATCTGTTGCATGATGGTTTTGAACCGCAGAATGACGACAATGTTGTCGATGGGGGAATGCCGAAATCGAAGGATTATTTGGTCAAGGAGTTAGAAAATTACCGAAACGAGAAATGGGAGGATACTGCGCCAATATCCCCCCAAACTGATGAGGACCAATGGGGCGAGTTGATCTCGGACATCACTTTTTATCTTGTGCCGTGTTTAGATCAGCATCACCTGGTCCGCGATTTATCGGAGCGGTTGAGGTCCTGGATGCAGCTGATTTGCGCGAAATATGGCTGGGAATTGATCCTGCTTTCCGTGCGCCCGGATTATATCAAGTGGACTTTGAGGGATTTCCCAGAATCCTTGATTCAAGAAATGCTGCGGCTTGTGCGCATGGAAACCTCCAAGAGGATATTCCGCATCTTTCCTGAATTGCAAAAGGATATTCAGGAAGTGGATTACTGGGCGCCTGGTTACTTGGTGGATCTACAGAACCGTGAATTCACTACACAGGCTTTGATGGCTAAAGTCGCGAGGAACCGTTTGAGTGCTGATGAAGAAAATTAGAATCAATTGTGAGTTTTTAAAATTATTAACAAAGTTCATATAAGAAACCCCTTGCCAACAATAAAATATTATGCTATATTTTTATTGTCGAACGTCTGGGTGCCCCCCTCACCCAGGCGCTCGGCGCTTTAAAGGGGAAAATTTTTAATGGCGCCCACACAAAACATATTCAGCAGATCTCTTTCTCAGGATAAAATAGAAGTATTAGGGCAATGATAATTAACCAGGAGTGTTTTAATGACTTCATTTGAGATCCGTCAGTGCACAAACCCGGACTGCGGGCTGCGCCTGCCCGTGGACCTGGAGATTCATCGCGGGGAATTCTGCCCCCGATGCGGCGCAGCGCTGACCCGGGTGAGTAAATCCTATCAACATCAAATCCTGCACCTTGATTCCCCCCGAAGTTTTAGATTTGAAGTTCTTTTGGACAATGTTCGCAGTGCATACAATGTCGGTGCAATCTTTCGCACAGCGGATGGCGCAGGTGTGGATCATGTTTATCTATGCGGGATTACGCCTAATCCTGAAGAAAATCCCGCTATCGGAAAGACTGCCTTGGGCGCGGAAAAAGAGGTTTCCTGGTCAGCACATCCCAATGCCCTTAGGCTAGCGTCGGATTGTCGGGAAAAAGGATATCGGCTGCTGGCGCTGGAAGGCGCCCCTGATGCTGTGCCCATGGGACAGTTTCATCTGGACGCGCTATCTGAGCAACCTCTCCTGCTGATCCTGGGCAATGAACGGGCTGGCGTGGACCCGGGGTTGATGGATCTATGCGAGACGGTGCTGGCGCTGCCGATGGCGGGGTGCAAAGCTTCCCTGAATGTGGCGGTATCTTTTGGGATTGCGGCTTACTGGCTGCTTTGGGGCTGTAATGGGATGGCATATTAACTTTATCACCGGTACTCATTCTCATTGTCTCGACACCCTGCGCGTGGTAGAATCGCATTGAAATCAAATGTGGAGGTGCTATGGCAGAACAGATTGCAACATATAAAGTTAAAAAGGGGCTGGCGCAGATGTTAAAGGGCGGTGTGATCATGGACGTGGTCACGCCCGACCATGCGAAAATCGCTGAAGATTCTGGGGCAGTGGCTGTGATGGCTTTGGAAAGGGTGCCGGCGGATATCCGCGCCCAAGGCGGCGTCGCCCGGATGAGCGATCCTGAATTGATTTTACAGATTATGGACACCGTTTCCATTCCCGTCATGGCGAAATGCCGGATCGGGCATTTTGTGGAAGCGCAGATCCTGGAATCCCTCGGTGTGGACTACATTGACGAATCCGAAGTGCTGACGCCCGCGGATGTGTCACACCATATTAACAAACATGAATTCAAGGTTCCTTTTGTATGCGGTTGCCGTAATCTCGGCGAAGCGCTGCGCCGTATTGGTGAGGGCGCAGCCATGATCCGCACCAAAGGCGAAGCTGGCACAGGGGATGTGGTTGAAGCAGTCCGCCATGCCCGCAGCGTTTTAGGTGAGATTCGTAAACTGAAGAATATGCCCGAAGAAGAGCTGATGTCTTATGCCAAAGAGATCGGCGCGCCCTATGAGATCATCAAAGAAACCCGTGAATTGGGCCGAATGCCGGTGGTTAATTTTGCAGCCGGCGGCATTGCCACACCCGCCGATGCGGCATTGATGATGCAGTTGGGGGTGGACGGCGTCTTTGTGGGGTCGGGCATCTTTAAGTCTGGCGACCCCGCCAAACGCGCAAACGCCATTGTCAAGGCGACGACTCATTACAATGACCCTGAGATTCTGGCTGAGGTCAGCCGAAACCTGGGCGAAGCGATGGTTGGGACCCAGATTTCTGATATTCCCGAAGCGGAGTTGATTGCCCAGCGTGGATGGTGATTAGTCCTTTGGGTGATAGGGATATGAATATTGGCGTCCTTGCCCTGCAGGGTGATTTTATTGAACATTATGACATTCTTCGGTCTTTGGGTGTATCACCTAGCCTGGTCAAATTGCCGGAACACCTGGCAGACCTGGACGGGTTGATTATCCCGGGCGGGGAATCAACCACTATTGGCAAATTAGCAGAAGCGTATCATTTGATGGAGCCTTTGAGAGAGTTTGGCCGGGATCATGCCATTTGGGGAACGTGCGCTGGCGCCATCTTCCTCTCGAAAGATACTCAGAGGGAACAACCACTGTTGAATTTGATGGACATTCACGTGGAGCGCAATGCCTTTGGTCGTCAGGTGGACAGTTTTGAAGTGGATTTAGTGGCGCCATTTTTGGATGACGGCGAAGATCAACCCTATCACGCTGTATTTATCCGTGCGCCAATCATCAAGTCTGTTTTTGGTGAAGCGGAGGTCTTGTTAGAGTTATCGGATGGGCGCATCGTTGCCGCACAGCAAGGGCATTTGTTAGCGATGTCTTTCCATCCAGAGTTGACTTCTGACACGCGCTTTCACCAGTATTTTATGGAGTTAGTCTGATAGAAGTCCGTTCGATCACTTTGGCCGACTGGCCGTATATTTTCCGACATCGCCGCTACCTTAAAAGCTTGGATAACATCCTGGCCTTGACGCGTGGAGCGCCCTTATCATGGACGAATTTGTTGGCGTCTATTCGGCCTTTAGATCATGTCTTTACGGGCATTTGTGAAGATGATCAGATTCATCAATCCTGGATTGGACAAATTCATCAATCTCCCAGACTTACCAGCGCTCATATTCATTATTTGCTGCAACCTGCGGATGGTGATTCAAGGGATTTTTGCGCATTATTAGAAAACCTGATCGTCAAAGCGGGGGGGTGGGGTGCGAAGCAGGTTGTGGCTGATGTCGAACCGGATTCAGAGACTTTTGTCCAATTCAGACGGGCTGGTTTCTCTGTGTTGGCGAAACATAAGATTTTTAAGTTGACGTTGCCATTGGAAGGTGAACAGAAGCTTGAGGGAAGGTGGCGGATCTGGAACAAAACGGATATCCACAAGATGCGCGGCTTGTATTTCACCCTTGTGCCGCCGTTGATCCAACCCGTTGAACCATTAACACGTCGGGAGATGTTGGGGTTGGTGTATTATGACCCATCCGGTGAGCTCCTGGCTTACGCAGATTTAGTCTATGGTCCCATTGGCGCCTGGGTACTGCCTTTTATCCATCCGCAGGCGACGGAAAATATGTCAGACCTTTTAGCGCAGCTCCTTTTAGATCTCCCGGATTTAGCCGGCAGGCCGGTTTACATCACTGCCCGGTCCTATCAACCGTGGATTGAGGGCGCTTTAAAACAAATATCTGCTAAGGAGAGCCCGGAACAGGCGTTGATGGTGCGTTATCTAGCCCTCCGTCAGCGGGTCAGGGCAGAAGTCACCTTTGCTCCAATCGAAAACAGTGAACCGGAACCGACCATCCCACTTGCGCCAATTAAGAGGCATCGGGAGAAGCTGTGATTTGGATTTTTGTTTTTTATCATAAGGTTTGTTAATAAAAATCGGATACAATTATACATTGTGCTTCTAATTGAATGAATATAAGAGAAGCACGTAAAGATAAAATACGGAACAGAATTTGAAAAAGTTTATGCTAGAACATCAGAAAATAACAGATGATTTGGATTTGCTGCTGAACGTCCTGCCGCCGCACATTTCTGAGAAGGTGCGAGAGTTGGATGACAGCGACAATCTATTGGAAATTGTCATGGATCTGGGGCGGTTGCCTACGGCGCGTTTTGTGCAGCGTGAAAGCATCCTCAGTGATAAAGAAATCACCTATGAGGACATTAATGGGATCACAGAATCGATTTCCGAATTTGACGCAGATAACCGCGCTGGGATTGAACGCACTCTGCACCGAATCTCCGCCATCCGCAATCGTCATCATGACGTGGTTGGTCTTACCTGCCGTATCGGCCGTGCGGTTTACGGCACGAGTGATATCATTCAAGACCTGATCGAATCAGGATCAAGCATTCTGATTCTAGGTCGGCCGGGCGTAGGTAAAACAACTATCCTGCGGGAAGCCGCGCGTATTCTGGCGGAAACTGCTCGGGTGATCATTGTGGATACCAGCAACGAGATCGGCGGGGATGGCGATGTTCCGCATCCCGCCATCGGCGCAGCCCGCCGGATGCAGGTGGCCAAGCCATCGCTCCAGCATGAAGTGATGATCGAAGCCGTGGAGAATCATAATCCGGAAGTGATCGTGATTGATGAGATCGGCCGGGAGCTGGAAGCTATGGCTGCGCGCACCATCGCGGAGCGCGGTGTCCAGTTGATCGGCACAGCTCACGGCAATACCCTGGAAAACCTTCTTCTGAATCCCACCTTGTCCGACCTGGTCGGTGGGATTGAGTCGGTTACCCTTTCCGATGACGAGGCACGCCGGCGCGGCACGCAGAAGACTGTGCTCGAACGTCGCGCTCCGCCCACGTTTGATGTGCTGGTGGAGATTCAAGACCGCAACCGGCTGGCTGTTCAGAGTGATGTGTCTGCGGCTGTGGATGCCTTATTGCGGGGATATCCCCTTCCACCTGAGATTCGTTATCGTGACGATGAGAATATGATTCATATTCAAAAGCCTTCCCCGCCCGCCCTGGATACGGCGGTACAGGCGCTTAGTCGGGGCAATAAGAAGGACACCACTCCTTTTACGCGCTCGGCTGTGAACCAGCGACCGAAAAAGGGGGAGTATAAAGCTGATAACTTACAGGAATCAATCAAGATGATGCAGGAGGAAGGCAAAGGCCTTAAGCAGGTGGATATCTACCCCTATGGTGTGGCTCGCAATCGCTTGCTGCAGGCTGCAAAGCAGTTAAACGTGCCAGCGAATATCGTGCGCAACTTAAAAGATGCTGACGCACTGTTGACGTTGCGGCGCTATTACCGTGAACGCCAGCAGCCTGTTACGGAAGCGGAGCAGCGCGGACTGCCGATATTTGTCCTGCGTGCCAACACAAGCCAGCAAATGGAACAATTTCTGGTGGATCTATTCAACCTCTCCAGCGTTTCCGAAAAAACGAGTTCGCAGAATGCGATTGTCGACCAGACCCAGGCTGCGATTCAAGCTGTCCTCAATGGTGAGCGTTGGGTGGATCTGAAGGCAGCATCAACTACTATTCGGCGGTTGCAGCATGAAATGGCGCGACAGGCAGACCTGGTGTCTCATTCTTATGGAAAAGAACCCAATCGACACGTGAGGATATTTAGAGACTGAGCATGTTCATCACCCTGGAAGGTCCTGAAGGCAGCGGTAAGACCTCGCAAATGCCCGCGTTAGCGGAATACCTGCGTAATGCCGGCTATGATGTGGTCGCAACCCGTGAGCCGGGTGGAACGGCTGTTGGGGATCAAATCCGGGAAGTGTTGATGAACCTGAAGAATGTTGAGATTGTCCCACGAACAGAGATATTGTTATTTTTAGCTGCCCGCTCCCAGCATGTTGAAGGGTTGATCCGCCCGGCTTTGCAAGCTGGTAAGGTGGTGTTGTGTGATCGCTTCAGCGATTCCACCATGGCTTATCAAGGATACGGTCACCAGACGGATTTAAGCGTGTTGCGCTCCTTGCTGGACTTTTCGACAGGGGGGCTGAAGCCCAACCTGACCTTGCTCTTGGATGTCCCCGTTATCTCTGGTTTGGAACGAAAGCGCGATAACGGCGTGGAATGGAATCGTTTGGACGCCTATGCAGAAGCGTTTCACAAGCGCGTTAGGTCGGGTTATCAAGAGTTGGCGCAGGCAGAGCCGGAGCGTTGGGTGACCATTGATGCTACGCAGGATAAGGAAAGTGTACAGGAAGAAATGCGCAAGGTAGTAATGGAACGGCTACAACGCCGCTGAAAATTATTGCATTCAGTCATTAATTTAAATTGATAACAGGAAGGTCTTTTGATGCTTAAAAAAATAATGACCCTATTAATCGTTGGAATGCTGGTGCTTTCGGCATGTAAAGCGGCGACCGACGAGCCCACAGAATTGCCGACGGTGAACACGGATACGACAACAACAAAAGAAGTGGTTGTAGAAGGGGAACAAATGCCATGCACGCCACTTTTTGATTATGAAACTACAGAAGAAGCAGATTATTATCAGGCGATTGTAGACCAACTTTCCCCTGTCACAGAGGACGATTGGGTATACGGCGATCCTGATGCCCCGGTTACCATCGTGGAATATGAGGATTTTCAGTGTCCAGCTTGCCCGGGGTTTTCGTTGTATGTTAAACAACTTGTAGGCCTTTTCCCGTCCACCATTCGGGTGGTGTTCAGACATTTGCCACTGCCCTCCATTCATGATAAAGCCTACATCTCTTCTATGGCGGCTGAGGCTGCTGGGGTGCAGGGGATGTTCTGGGAGATGCATGACCTGCTCTATGAACGTCAGGGTGAGTGGGCTGGTTTATCTGGGGATGATTTTGTGGATTGGGTGATGACAGAAGTGGAAGGTCTGGGATTGGATGTTGACCAGTTTGAAGCCGATCTACATGATGAAGGAAAAAGAGCGGCGCTGGAAGAAATGACGAATGAACGTCTGAACATGGGATTGAACTATACGCCCTTTGTGGTTATCAATGACCGCATTTATAAAAATGGACAGCCGAATATCTCCGGTTTGATCGGATATTATCATTACGATGGTTATGCGGAATGCCCACCCTGGGTCATTGATCCGGAAAAATCATATACGGCTGTGTTTGATACAACTGCCGGCGAAATTCGGATTGAATTATTCCCTGATGCTGCTCCCCTAGCTGTCAACTCTTTTGTATTTCTGGCGCAAAACGGTTGGTTTGACGGTGTATATTTCCATAGAGTCGTTGAGGACTTTGTGGCCCAGGCAGGTGATCCCTCCGGAATTGGCATTGTCGGGCCGGGCTATAGCTTTGCTGATGAAGTTGACTCTGATCTTTCATTTGACAGCGCCGGTGTCCTCGGGATGGCAAATTCTGGCGCAAACCTTAACGGTAGTCAATTCTTTATTACCCTCGCCCCTGCAACGGAACTGGATGGCGGATATACAATATTCGGCGAGGCGGATGAAGGCAGCCTTTCGGCTTTGGATGACATTGCCCTGCGAAATCCGGGGTCCATTGAGGAGGCGCAGGAATTGGAAAGTGCTACCCTGATCAATGGAGTTGAAATTATTGAGGAGTAACCTGGAAGGACATTGACCTTATGAAGGACACGGAGGTGCGAGGAAAGAACTGGCGCACGATCATAACCCTAGCGCTCAGCGCATTTGGGATATTGTATTTTCTGATCCAATCTCTGGCACTAGGGATTTTCTGGTTGACAGAACTGGTCAACGCTCAGGTGGATATCACACAAAAAATCTCAACAGGCTTGTTTGTCTGGTCTTCCTTGCTTGGGGGATTGGTATTGCTGCCCGTATTGTTGTTGAGTATATACAGATTGAGGGACCAACCGATTCCTGCTTGGCTCGATACCCGTCGTCCTGTTATTGGAAAAGCCGTGATGTGGCTGATCTTGGTCTGGCCGGTGATGGTGTTTCTTGGCTGGCTTGTGGCAGGCGCCCCAAAGGTTGCGGTTTTTTTGCTGGGTCCCATCAATTTGCTTGTCGCTGGAATACCGGTTTTGTGGGTCTATAACGCGACCCAGCGGAAACTTAATACCGGTTCTCAGATGAGGAAATGGCGCATTTATGGTTTCAGCTTCGCCGTCACGCCGATTGTCATTCTTGGCGTTGAAATTTTCGCCTTACTCCTTTTAAGTGTTGCAGCATGGCTTTGGGTGGCTTATCGAATTTCCGTGGATCCATCCTTTGAACGTGAATTGATGTATATCGTCAATCAAATTACCCTTGCGGGAAATGATCTTGATATGATACTTCAATTGTTGGAGCCGTATCTATTGAAGCCGGCTGTCATCGTTTGGGCTTTAGTGATTATTGGTGGGGTCGTGCCTGTTATTGAAGAGGTTGTAAAGCCTTTAGCGCTTTGGTCCCTGGCGGGACAAAAAATTACCCCCCAGGAAGGATTCGTTGGTGGTTTGTTGTGCGGTGCCGGTTTTGCGTTGCTGGAGAATCTCCTGTACGGCACAACTGCGTTAGCGGCTGAGGATTGGCTGTTTATGGCTATCGGTCGGGCTGGGACGGGAATTCTTCATATGCTGGCGTCAGGTCTTGTTGGGTGGGGTCTGGCAAAATTATGGCAGGATGGGAAATGGCTCTTCTCCGGATTAATGCTTCTTGGCGCAATACTTCTGCATGGTGTATGGAATGCCGTCGCGTTGGTTTCGGGTGTGGCGCCGTTGTATATATATGGTCCTGAGGTGACAATTTCGCAGACCCTGTTATTTTATTTACCTGTGATTTCCCTTTTGATCCTTTCTGCGATTGGATTATTCCTGATGAATCGGCATTTCTTACGAAAACAATCTGCAGCGACTCCAGAAACTAATAAGAATGGTCTTGAAAAATAATAAAGACTTTGATGATGCCTTAGATGAGTGAATTTCCTTTACTTTCAACAGTTCGGTTCCTTGTACATCACTTGACCAAGTTTGATGTGATTGACCCCCAACATCTCCCTGAAACAGGCGGGGTGTTGATCACAACCAACCATTTAAGCAGGTTGGATACACCCTTGCTGCTGGCAATCACCGATCGGGAAGACCTGGTTGCCATTGTCGCTAAGAAGTATAAAGAAAAGCCGTTCTTCAAGTGGGTGCTTGAAAAAGTCGGCACGATGGTCTGGATGGATCGGTCGAGAACGGATTTATCGGCGATTAGGGATGCGCTGAATTATCTAAGACACGGCGCTATGGTAGGAATTGCGCCGGAGGGCACTCGCAGCCGGGACACTCGGGGTTTGCTGGAAGGGAAACAGGGGGCAGCCCTGATGGCAGCTCGCGCCTCGGTTCCAATTGTGCCGATTGGTATCATTGGTTCGGACAAGGTCAACTCCCATTGGTTGCACTTGAGACGACCGCCGGTCACGGTTCGGGTGGGTGAGGTATATACTATTCCAGATATTGACATGGAAGATCGGCAGGGATGGCTATCTCGTTATACGGATGAGATTATGTGTCGTATAGCGGTATTGCTGCCGCCGGAATACCGAGGATTTTACCGCGATCATCCACGCCTGCTGGAATTGCTGGCGGAAAAAGGGGAAAAATAACGCTGCCACCTACGGATAGGTCTTAGAAAAAGTAAATAGTGCGGGCTTCAGCCTGGATTTTTAAATCACCCTTTATAGATAGACATCTAGCTTTATCTAGTTATCGGACTGAAATCCTCACTCGATAATTGGATATTCAGCTTATTGCAATAATTTCAGCGCATTGCAATAACCCCCTAATACCCAATACCCAGTACCCAGTACCCAATACCTACTGAGGCGAATTGTCCCAGTGGTATAATCGAAACGTGTTACCGGAACTCGAGTTTGGCGACATTGTTCGCATGCGAAAGCCGCACCCTTGTGGGGGATATGAATGGCGTGTGGTGCGTCTTGGCGCGGATATTGGGCTGGAGTGCCTTACCTGCGGCAGGCGGATCATGCTTGAAAGGCGCGCCCTAAAAAATCGAATGAAAGCCGTTGTCCGAAAAGGTGGCGAGGCTGATGAAAACAACGGATAAATTACCCCATGTCCTGTTCCTCTTTTCCGATACAGGGGCCGGGCATCGCAGCGCTGCACAGGCTATCATCGAAGCCTTGAATATTTACTTTCCCAATCAGGTCACTACAGAAATGCTGGATTTCTTTGTGGAATATGCACCGCCGCCCTTTGATATGGCTGTCACCACTTACGCGCCTATGGCGCAGGTGCCTGATTTATGGGAGTTGGGATATAAGTTGAGTAACGGCAAGTATCGATCTAAACTTGTACAGGAAGTCCTCTGGCCATATATTCGCAAAGCTGCAGTGCGGTTGGTGGAGGAACATCCGTGTGATATGTTCCTGTCCGTTCATCCCATTATCAATACGCCCATACTGCGGACATTAGGAGCAGCGCATAAACCTTACTTGATTGTCGTGACGGACATGGTCACCACACATGCCTTCTGGTATAACGATAATGCCACGCTGACCCTGGTGCCTACCGAGGAAGCTAAGCAGCGTGGTTTGGATATTGGAATGAAGGATGATCACATTCAAGTGGTCGGTCAGCCCATTGCAGATAATTATCGACGACCTCCAGCGTCTAAAGAAGCATTGCGGGAAAAGTTGGGGTGGCCTAAGGATCGGCTTGTTGTGCTGATGGTGGGGGGCGGTGAGGGTATGGGACCCATTGAGGAGACTGTTTGTGCCGTCGACCAGGCTCGCCTGGACATCACCATGGTGGTCATCGCTGGCCGCAATGAGGCATTAAAGGAAAGCTTGGAAAACGCTAATCTGAAGACAGATTCTAATGTATATGGGTTTGTGGATAATATGCCCGAATTGATGAACGCATCTGATATCATCCTCACTAAAGCTGGACCTGGCACCATCTCAGAGGCTTTCACCGCCGGGCTGCCCATCATCCTATATTCTCGTATGCCTGGCCAGGAGGAGGGTAATGTGGACTATGTGGTGGAGAAAGGCGCCGGCGTTTGGGCACCCTATCCCGAACAAGTTGTTGCCACATTGCGGTATTGGCTTGATCATCCGGATGAGTGCAATCAAATCGCCAGGATATCCAAAAAACTCGCCCGACCGGATGCTTCCAAAGATATCGCGCAAAAAATTATTAACATCCTAAAAGCGCCTTAAACCTGATATTATTAAGGTAACTTATGCCGATTTTAGCGGAAAACTCTTTTGAATTTTTTAGTCACAGTCCCCATCAAACGCGCCGATTGGGGATCCATCTGGGCGGTGCCTTGAATGCGGGGGACGTGATTTGTCTTGAGGGCAACCTTGGCTCTGGAAAGACCGTTCTTGTGCAGGGGATTGCACAGGGATGGGGGGCGATGGATCCGGTTTCAAGTCCCACTTATATGATTTTAAATGAATACCGCAGGCCTGATGAGCAACGCTTATTTCATCTGGACGCTTACCGATTAGAAAAAGAGATAGAAGCCGAATTTCTGGATTTTGACCGGATGTTGACACAAGGGCTTATTGTGATTGAGTGGGCTGAGCGGATTAAAGCGGTGATACCAGAGTTGCACCTCTGGATTAGCCTTGGTTATACGGGCACGGAGCATCGTTCTATGATGCTTCAACCCCATGGGGAGCGATATGAAAGCCTTGTTGAAAAGATACAATATAAACTGTATGGAGATTTCTAGTGTTATTAGCTGTTGATACTTCTACGTCTTGGATCAGTCTGGCGCTTTATGATGGCACTTATGTGCGCTATGAGACAACCTGGCAGAGTCAACACCACCATACGGTGGACCTGGCGCCTGCCATAAATCAGCTTTTCGAACGGACAGACACGGACCCTAAGAATTTGATCGGTTGTGCTGTGGCGATCGGTCCGGGTTCTTTTACAAGCCTGAGGATTGGATTGGCAGCAGTAAAGGGGTTATCTCTGGCGTTGAATATTCCCCTGATGGGTGTCCCATCGTTGGACATCCTCGCGGCTGCACAACCCTTGGATGATAAACCAATGCTGGCAGTCCTTCACGCAGGGAGGACGCGGCTGGCTTATGTCCCTTATCAGGTGAAGAACGGCGTCTGGCAGCCGCAGGAGGCGCCTTCGGTCATTAAAGCTGAAGAATTGGTCAGAAGCATTAATGCGCCTACATTGATCTGCGGTGAACTGTCGGAAGAAGCCCGTTCAATATTGGGGCGGCGTTGGAAGAACGCCATCATCGCTTCACCAGCCAGATGTTTGCGGCGAGCAAGTTTCCTTGCGGAAATTGGCTGGGAGCGATTGATGAATAATCAAACCGACGATCCGATCAGCCTAACCCCAATTTATTCAAGCACCGCGACGCCCATTCCGGAGTAATATGCCCCTGAACTTATCTGAGGGTAAGGTATCTTTGCGCCCCATGACATTGGAAGATCTTGATCAGGTGATCGCTATAGATCGGGCATCCTTCCCAACACCCTGGCCTAAAGATGCGTTTCGCTATGAGCTTGTGGGAAAGAGGAATTCGATATGTTGGGTGGCTGAAAGGACGGAACCGGAAAATCTTACCGAAATTATTGCGTCGATTGTGATCTGGCTGGTGCTTGATGAGGCGCATATCGGCACGTTAGCCGTCAAGCCGGGCTTCCGACGGTTCGGTGTTGCGCAATTTCTTCTTGCTCGCGCATTATTGGCGTGTTCGCAGGGCGGCGCAAAACAGGCATTGCTTGAAGTCCGGGAAAGCAATTTGGCTGCTCAAAATCTGTATCGGAAGTTTGGTTTTGAGGAGGTTGGATTGCGGCACGGTTATTATAAGGATACGCACGAAGATGCGGTTCTGATGACGCTTGCTTCGTTTGATGAGAGTAAACTTGCTGACTTGGCGAAAATCGAATAATATGATCGTCCTATTGGTGATGTAACTGGAGGTGTGTATTGAAACCAGAAGAAATATTAAATGAAATTGCGGAACAAGTATCCGTTTGCACTCGCTGTAAACTGTGTCATTCAAGAAAGAAAGCAGTGCCGGGAGCTGGCAATCCTCATGCGGAGGTGATGTTCATTGGAGAAGGCCCCGGTTTTCACGAAAATCAACAGGGATTACCCTTTGTGGGAGCGGCGGGAAATTTTTTGGATGAGCTTTTAGAGGAGGCTGGTTTCAAACGTGACCAGGTCTTTATCACCAATGTGGTCAAGTGCCGCCCACCTGGGAATCGCGATCCTTATCAAGAAGAATTAGAAGCCTGCAAGCCTTATCTCGATCGGCAAATTGCGGCGATTAATCCTGATGTGATTGTGACCCTTGGGCGGTTTTCAATGGCGCATTTTATCAATCATGGCAAAATCAGCAGTGTTCATGGCAGGTCGTTCTGGTCGAACGGCCGCATGGTGATCCCGATGTATCACCCGGCAGCGGCGCTTCATCAACCGTCTCTGCGAAGCGTGGTCAAAGAAGACTTCGCAAAAATACCAGATCTGGTCAAAGAAGCAAAAAAGGCACGGAAAAATAACCCTGACCTGGCGGTAATGGTTCAAGCAGAGCCTGATGAGAACTCCTCTGAGGACAACGGCGCTGAGCAGCTCAAACTCTTTTAAATTATTTATCTAATCATCTATAACAGGGTATGATAGAATTTCTTTTTTGGATGCAGATAAATTTAAGGACCATATAAATGAAGAAAGTACAGGAAGTATTAATTAAAAAATTAAAAGAGAAAACAGCGCGCATAGGGGTCGTGGGCATTGGCTATGTTGGTCTTCCCCTGGCGGTTGTTTTTGCTGAGGCGGGCTTTGAAGTGATTGGGGTGGATCCCATAGATGAAAAAGTGGCGGCGATCAATCGGGGTGAAAGTTATATCCTTGATATTGAATCATCCAGGGTGGGAGCCCTTGTTAAAGCGGGTAAGCTGAGCGCGAGTACAGATTACGCTGTCCTGAAGGATGTGGACGCGGTTTCCATCTGCGTTCCGACGCCCTTGCGCAAAACGGGCGATCCGGACCTTTCTTTTATTGCCTCTGCCACTCATTCCTTAGCGCCTTATGTCCATGAGGGCATGGTGATTGTATTGGAATCCAGCACATACCCGGGAACGACCCGAGAGATGGTGCTGCCGGTGCTCGAGGCAACCAGCGGTTTGTCCGTGTGTAATGACTTTTTCCTGGCTTTCTCACCTGAGCGCGTTGACCCGGGGCGTGAGGATTGGACCACGATCAATACCCCCAAGGTGATTGGTGGGATTACGGAAGAATGCGGTGAGGTGGCATCTGCCTGGTATCGTCAGGCATTGGATACCGTTGTGCCTGTCTCCACATGCGAGGTCGCCGAGATGGCAAAGCTTCTCGAAAACACATTTCGCATGATCAACATCGGGCTGGTGAACGAGTTGGCGATCATGTGTGACCGTTTGAAGATTGATGTGTGGGAGGTGATTGACGCCGCCGCAACGAAACCCTTTGGGTTTATGAAGTTTACACCAGGACCTGGTTTGGGCGGGCATTGTATTCCGATTGATCCCTTATATCTTTCATGGAAACTTAAATCTCTGAATTACAACGCCCGTTTTATTGAGTTGGCGTCTGAGATCAATACCAATATGCCCCGCTATACGATGAGCAAAATTCAGGATGCCCTGAATATGCAACAGAAACCGGTCAACGGAAGCCGTGTTTTGGTTCTGGGTGTGGCTTATAAACCGGATATTGATGACCTGCGGGAGTCGCCCGCGCTGGATGTGATCCACTTGCTTAACGAAAAAGGTGCTGATGTTGCTTATCACGACCCCTATGTGCCGGTTTTGAAACATGACAACATTGTGATGGAATGTGTGGGAGAATTAATGGGCGAAGTCGCGGACGCGGATTGTGTGGTCATCATTACCAATCACAGCGATTACGATTATAAAGCTATCCTTGATGCTGCGTCTTTGATTGTGGACACCCGCAATGCCCTGGGCACAGCGGGCAAGAACAGCCCCAAAGTGGTCAGGCTCTGATGGCGAACTATTTACTGACAGGGGTCGCCGGTTTCATCGGCTCCCGTGTGGCTGAGTTGCTCCTGGAAGATGGGCATGGGGTATACGGCGTGGATATCATGAATCACGCTTACGATATACGCCTGAAGGAATACCGTTTGGGGAAGCTTAAAGGTCGGAAGAATTTTTATTATCAAAAATGGGATATCTCCGAAAAATCAATCATCGAAAACCTCAAAGTTTGGCTGCCTGACCGGGTGGCAGGTGTGATCAACCTGGCAGCCTGGGCGGGAACCCGGCGGAGCTTGATGAATCCCTGGATTTATATTGATACCAATATCGCCGGTACGTTGAACATGCTGGAGTTGTGCCGCCAGGCGAGTATTAGCAAAATCGTGATGGCTTCCACATCAAGCGTTTATGGTCATGTTTCTGAGCCGCCTTACACAGAAGAAGACGATACTGATCATCCCTTGCAGCCCTATGCTGCGACCAAGAAAGGCGCTGAGGCGATGGCGCACGCCTATCATCATCTTTATGACATAGATACCACCATCCTGCGCTATTTTACGGTATATGGCCCTGCTGGACGCCCGCAAATGGTTATGTTCCGCTTCTGCAAATGGATTGCGGAAGGACAGCTGGTCATTGTCAATGGCGATGGAGAGCAGACGCGCGGCTTCACTTATCTGGATGATATTGCCCGGGGGACTATCCAGGCGTTGAAGCCCCTCGGTTTTGAAATCATCAATTTAGGGGGGCATGAGGTGATTACAGTTAACAAGATGATTGGTATGCTGGAAGCGCGCATCGGGAAACGCGCTATGATAACCCATCACGATTTCCATCCTGCGGACGTATACGCGAATCATGCTGACACCAGCAAAGCAAAAGCAGTTCTCGGCTGGAATCCTCAAATCAATCTTGAAGAGGGCATCACGCGATTGGTGGACTGGTACATGCAAGAACGGGAATGGGCGAGCCAGATCGAGACTCCATGAAACGACTATTTTCAGGCATCCGATCCTGGGGTAAGGATGTGATTCTCAAAAAAGTCATTGGCAATTCGGCTTATCTTTTTGCCAGTCAGGCTGTGGGCGCTGTCCTGAGCATTCTCACTGCTAACCTGCTGGGTGTGGCGAGCTTTGGCGAGCTGGGTGTGGTGATCGGCTTTGTCACCAATATCAACCGCTTACTATCCTTCCGGATGTCGGATTTCGTTGTGCATTATATGGGCGGTTTCCTCGCTGAGGATAAGCGAAAGGAAGCCGCGGCTGTGTTGAAAGCGGCAGCACTCACAGAATTGGCGACCTCCCTTGTTGCCTATCTGGTACTCTTGCTGCTTTCAGGTTGGGGAGCAACCAGTTTCGCCAAAGATCCCTCCACACAATCCCTTTTCATGATTTATGGATTTGCTATTTTAGGAAATGTTATGGCGGAAACAGCCACCGGTGCGCTGCGTGTGACAGGGCATTTTCGTTCGCAGGCGCTGCTGAATCTTTTACAGAGTTTGGTAACAGCCGGGTTGTTCTTGGGGGTGTTTTTAAATCAAGGTGGCATCTTCTCTGTGATGCTGGTTTATTTGGCAGGGAAGCTGATCCTCGGGGTCGGTCCGGTCTTACTGGCGCTGTATTGGCTGTCGAAAAGACTGGGGAAAGGCTGGTGGCGGACACCCATGCGGGAGAATCTGCCTGACCGCAAGCCAATGATTCGTTTTGCGCTTCATACCAATTTCAGCAGTATCATCACCATCTTCGCTCGTGACAGCGAGGTTTTATGGGTCAGCTATTTCTTCGACACTACGGTTGCGGGTTACTTCAAGGTCGCTCTGGCTGTGATCAATTTAATGGTCATGCCCATCACACCTTTCATCAGTACGACCTTCCCTGAGATGACACGTCATGTTGTCAAGCGGGAATGGAAGAAATTGAAGGTGTTATTAAGTCGGGTGACGTTGATCTCTGGTTTGTGGACGGGAACTGTTGCTGCCGGATTGGTTCTTCTTGGGCGTCAGCTGCTGTTTTCACCCTGGTCATTGTTTGGTAAGACAATTTATATCTACAAAGAGGGATTTGCACCTGCCTTTGGTGTGCTGCTGGTGCTGGTGATCGGTTACGGGATTGCCAATGTCTTCTTTTGGGACAGATCGCTGCTGCTGGCTTTTGGCAAGGCGGAACTGCCTTTGAGGGTTAGTTTCTTTGCCATGCTTGGCAAGGTTCTCTTGGCTTTTCTGATCGTGCCCGTCTTGGGCTATCTGGCGGAGGCAGCGTTGTTCAGCGCTTATTTTGTTATTTCAGTGGGGATTTTAACTCTGATGGGGTTAGCGGAAATACGGCATCGTTCTAAATTCGCTGAAGAATCCACGAGTTAACAGCTTCTCAAATACATGCGATAAGGAGAACCAATGATCGCGCAAGATTCACAATCAGCGATGCAGATGGTCGCAAAGATGTTGAAACCCTGGCAGGATGCGCTTGAAAACCTCGCAGGGGTGCAGGAAAGGGTCCTGCAAAATCTTTTGAAGGTCTACGCCCAAACGGTTTATGGACGGAAATATGACGCTGAGGGTGTCGGGGGTATTGAAGATTATCGAGCGAAATTCCCAGTGACGACCTATGAGGATTACCAACCTGTGATTCGCCGTGTGATGGCTGGGGAGACGGAATTGATACTTAACGAGCCGCCGATCGGGTGGGCGATCACCCGAGGGACAACTAAGGATGAAAATAAATTTATTCCCATGACCCCCACCGACCTCGAGATGCGTGTTTCTGCTGGCAGGGCGGTGATGATGTATGCCGCGCAATCCCGCTCCACGGAGGTGTTCTCCGGCGTCAATCTGAACTTAAACTTTCCTTCGGTGGTGGGAACGGTGAAAGCTGGAGACAGGGAAGTGGCTTATGGATACAGCTCTGGGATTTATACCAAATTCGTTTCTCACAAGACGCCGGTGCGATCCCTGCCTTCACAGGAGGATATTGATGCCTTGGGGGGAAGCAAGGCCTGGTCTGTTTGGAAGCAGCGTTTTGATCTGGCTTACGAGCAATGCCGCGGGGAGAATGTGACACTGGTGGGCGGTGTCGCGCCCACTGCCATTCAGTTTGGCGGGTATCTGCACAAGAAGTACCGCTGTTATCCCAAAGATCAATGGCGGATATTGGTGATGACCCTGGGCAGCACACCAGGCATTAACACCTACCGAGCGGGCACATTGAAAGCCTTGTATGGACGCCAGGTAGCAATCCGAGAGATTTACGGCGCAACCGAGGGGATGTTTGGGCAGCAGATGGACGAAAAACGCGCCTGGGTTCCCAATTATGATTTATTCTTATTGGAGGTAGAGACGTCAAAAGGCGTCAAGATGCTCTATGAGATGCGGCCGGGCGAAACCGGCAGCCTGATTGTCTCAACGCCTGTTTTGGCAAGATATAAAATTGGGGACCTGATCCGCGCTTATGAACCACCGTATTTTCGCTGTATTGGACGCGACCATTGGTATACGCCCATTGTGCATACCTGGCGAATGCTTAATACCCTGGATTTTGGCGGCATATAGACCTTACTTGCGGTTGCGGATGAGAGCGCTGGCAAGCGCTGAGAGGCCCATTGCAATCAGGATAAAGGGCCAGACGAGATCCCAGCCGAAGATGCCGCCCAATCCGATCCCCAGGAAAATGGCAGCCAGGAAGAAATTACTACCCGAAGAACGATAGGCTGGGACGAAGGTGCGGATGATGGCTTCAATGAAGACGATCACACCCGCACCTAAAAAGATCACCGACCAGGTGCTCAGCCCAATGAACTCCAGACCTTCCGGTAAGGCTTGTTTAATTTGAATTTGGTCCAGCCAGCCCAGGTTGGAGGCAAGGAAGGCAAGACCCGCCCAGATTAGGATCAGAGCCCAGGCCAGCGAGCCCAATGGGTCACTTTCGTGTTTTTCAACGTATTTTTCATCTTCCTTTTCAACTTTTTCTTCGGTTTTTTCGTCGTAATAATACGATTGCCGCTGTTGATGTTCTTCTTGTGGTTTCTTTTCTTGATCGCTCATGTTTGATTCCTTTTCTTTTAATTATTGAATTTGTGGTTCAAAATAAATAATAACATGTTTCTTTAAGCATACCGATAGATTTTATAGGCTTTCACTCAATAATTACCAGACCAACGAGAGCCTTAGGGCTGCCACTCTCCGATGTCCTGCCAGCAGTAATCCAGGTGTTCCGCCATGACTGCTTTAAGTTTGAGTCTCACATGGGATCGGGCCGCTTGCATTAATTCCAGTCCTCCGATCTCATTCAAGCGTTCACCTATTTTTCGCGCTCGGACGTGAAGGCAGCGGATATTGAAAGGTCCGCCCGGCTGCAGCGACAGGAAATCATCCAACTCGCCAATCTTGATGAGCTCATCCAGCAGCCGTTTTACTTCACTTTTTGGCTCCGACGGTAGTTTACGAATGGCAGGGTGTCCGAAAAGTCTTTCCCAAATACTCATGAGATCGTATTCCTTTAACTAAGTGCTTACTATAATTATAGACGATACCTTAAGAAAACTTTATTCATTTACTCATGTTACCCTTGCGATTGTACCTTCTTATATAATTCTTATCGAAATTGATTATATTTACAATAGTCATGATTAGTTTTGAAAAGGGAGAAAGAAATGTCAGATGAAAAGACCACCCAGCCTGAAGGACAGGCGATCCCCTTTAAAGCGGAGACCCAACAATTATTAAACATTTTGATCCACTCGCTGTATACCGAACGGGAGATCTTCTTACGCGAGTTGATCTCCAATGCCTCAGATGCTCTGGCGCGCATGGATTTTGTGATGCTGACCGATCGGGATGTGCTCGATCCGGAAGCCCCATTGGAGATCCATATTCGCACGGATGAAGAGGAAGGCATGCTGATCATTGAAGATAGCGGGATTGGCATGACCCGTGAGGAACTGGTGGATAATCTGGGCACGATTGCCCGTTCTGGTGCGAAGGCTTTCGTGGAAGCTGCCAAAGAGGGGGACCGGGATATATCGGACATCATTGGACAATTCGGTGTTGGCTTTTATTCTGCCTTTATGGTTGCCGAGTGGATCCGGGTTGTCTCCCGATCTTACCAACCAGAAGCGAGAGCCACCACCTGGTATGCGACAGGAGAAGACACCTACACGCTGGAATCGGCGGATCGGGAAAACCGCGGGACGGAAGTCCGAATAAAACTCAAAGAGGACGCCAAAGAGTTCCTGGACGAGTCCCGCTTGCGGCAAGTGATCAAACGCCATTCGGATTTCATCCAATACCCCATCTACCTTGGCGATGGAAAAGAACCTATTAACCGCCAGACGGCGCTGTGGCGGCAAAATCCCCGTGAGACGGAAGAAGAAGCTTATCAGGAATTCTATAAGCAATTGACGCTGGACTTCACCGGTCCTTTAGCTTATTCGCACATGGCGGTGGATGCGCCGGCGCAGATGTATGCCGTTCTGTTCATCTCGCAGGACCCGAAAAATCTGGTATTTTCCCCGCGTAAAGAACCCGGCTTGAAGTTATATGCGCATAAGGTATTAATCCAGGAGTTTTCCACAGACCTTTTACCACAGTACTTGAATTTCATTGACGGCGTGGTGGACTCCGAAGACTTGCCTCTGAACGTTTCGCGGGAAAGTGTGCAGTCCAACCGAATTATGGTACTGCTCAAGCGGCTGGTGACAGGGAAAGCCTTTGAGATGTTAAAGGAACTCGGCGAGGGGGAGACTGAGAAGTATGTTCAATTCTGGGAGACCTATGGGGAGTATTTGAAAGAAGGCGTGGCTATCGAACAGGATGAGCCGGAGCGGTTGTTCCCTCTGCTGCGTTTCCACACCAGCAAGGACTTGACGGGCTGGTCCTCTCTTGATGATCTCCTGAGGCGGGCGGATAAGGATCAGAAGGAGATCTATTACTTCCTAGGCGATGACCCTAGCGCCGTCCGCTACAGCCCCCACATGGATGCCTTCCGCAAGGCGGATATCGAAGTGCTGGTTATGACGGATCCGGTGGACTCCTTTATGCTCATGCGTTTGAAGGAATACGAAGGTCATCCCTTGGTGAACGTTGCTGATGCTGATTTGTCTGATGTGGAGGAACCTTCCGAGGAAAGAGAGGCATTGGATCAGGCTGTGGTGTCGGATTTGGTGTCGCGTTTCAAATCTGTTTTAGGGGATAAAGTGAGTGATGTGCGCATCACAGATAGACTTTCCGATTCACCCGCCCGGCTGGTTGATCCTGAAGGCGCGCCTGACCAGTCTATGCAGCGCGTGTACCAGATGATGGATAAGAAATTTGCGTTGCCAAAGAAGGTCCTCGAAATCAATCCCCGACACACCATCATGGCCCGCCTGGCTTCACTGCCGGAGGATGATCCCAGATTTGAATTGATCGCTGAACAGATTTATGAGAATACCCTTTTGATCGAGGGTCTGCATCCCGATCCGGTCAGCATGGTCGGGCGCATCCAGGAGCTGATCACCAGCGCGCTGGGAGAAAAAACGGAGTCAGCGGATTGAGTCCCGTTTGTATTCTGAGGTGTTAGTCTTATCCCATCCATTCCACAATGGTGCTTTCCCCCTGACCCACGCCCACGCACAACGTCGCCAGGCCGTAGAACGGGCGTCGGGCTGATTCCGCCCGGCGGCGCATTTCATGCAGTAAAGTGGTCATAATGCGCGCCCCGGAGCAGCCCAATGGGTGTCCCAGCGCAACCGCACCGCCGTTGACATTGGTAATCTCATGCGGCAGCTCTAATTCATCCAGAACAGCCAACGTCTGCACGGCGAAAGCCTCATTGACCTCTGCCAACTGGATATCTTCAATCGAAAGTCCTGCCCGCCTCAAAGCTTTTTGAGTCGCGGGGATGGGACCCAAACCCATCGTGCGCGGCGCAACACCGGAGGATGCCATGCTTACCACCTTCGCCATCGGTCGAAGATCCAAGGCTTGCGCTTTTTCTTCGCTCATCATCAGAACGACCGCTGCACCGTCGTTAAGTCCGGAGCTGTTGCCCGCTGTGACGGTGCCGCCCTGTTTAAATGCCGGGCGCAGGCGGCTGAGGGCTTCCATTGACGTGTCCCGTCGGGGGCGTTCATCGGTGTCGAATAATATCGATTCCCCCTTTCGTTGGGGAATGGATATTGGCAGGATTTCTTGGCTGAATTTTCCCAAATCGATAGCGGCGATAGCGCGCTGGTGGCTTGCCAGGGCAAAGCGGTCTTGGGCTTCACGGCTGATGCCCGTCATCTCAGCGATATTTTCAGCCGTTATGCCCAAAGGCTCTGTGCTGTATTTCTCCGCCATGTGAGGGTTGACGAACCGCCACCCTAAGGTGGTGTCATAGGCGATCAAATCGCCGGTCAACTCGCTGGGCTTGGGGAGGGCATAGGGCGCTCGGCTCATGCTCTCTACACCGCCGGCGATGAACACGTCGCCATCGCCCACCTGGATAGATCGGGCGGCGGCGTTGATGGCTGTCAGTCCTGAAGCACATAAGCGGTTGAAGGTCACACCCGGCACGGAGACCGGCAGATCCGCCAGCAACGCTGCCATTCTAGCGATGTTGCGGTTGTCCTCTCCGGCTTGGTTAGTGCATCCCAAATACACCTCTTCAATGAGAACGGGGTCGAGGTTGTTTTTCTCCACAATGGTTCTAATTAATAATGCAGCAAGATCGTCCGGACGGACGGAAGACAGGGCGCCGCCCAGGTTGCCGATGGGTGAGCGCAGGGCGTCAACAAGAAGGGCTTGGTGCATAAGGTCTCATTCCTTTGATTGTCAGGTATTAACACGATTTTACCATTATGAGACGCTGTTTTAATACTTTGAGTGTATACATACAGGAAATCATAGATCATCAAAATAATGAATGTTTCTTGTATTGCAGATCAAAAATCGACGCCCCATATGGACGAAATGGTAATTATGCTAAAATTGTTAGATAACAAGGTTGAATTTATTCCTACTGAAGTAGGATGGAACAAAGGAGAGATTACTATGATGCTTGTAGAAAAACTGGCTCGTTATGACATGGCTCCTGGGGAAGTCTTTGATCGTCTGGAAGCAGCTTGGAAAAAGCAAAAGTTTGTTTTGCGCTTTTCCTATAAGAACTATGGTGAGATGGTTCACGCAGGGAATATGGCTAAGAAATTAAGGGTGGATGTTAAAACGAAGTGCATCATGGAGGGCGAAGGAACAATCGTGCAGATGATTTATTCTCCCGCCGTGACGCCATTGACCTTACGCCCAGGGAAGCTCTCTGATGATGAACAAAAACAATTGCTCCAGGATATCAAGCATAAGATGGCGATGGTTTTAAATGACGTTGGGAGCTGGGAATTGGTCACCCGCATGGATATTCATGACCACCCTGAGTTATTGGAAGATACTTCCAGAATACAGCTTATACCAAAGAAAGCGGCAAATCGTAAGCTGATGCTCTTCGGGTTGGGAATTGCCGTGTTTGGTTTGGTTTTATATCTACTGAGTTCTTCTGAGGTAATTGGAATCAGTTCCGAGCTTGGAAAGGATGCAGCGTTTGTTGGTCTGGGTGTCATTGGTTTGGGATTTCTCAAGACGATCTGGGAAAAGTGAGAGCCAATTATTTCTGGAAGAAGGCTGCAAGTTGAATTCCCGCGATTCAATTGAAACCTCTCTTGACCGATTACTTGAATTACAGAGAGACATGGCAAGGTTCCATCCTGCTCTGGAATAACATTATCCTGTAACTATTTGCGAAGATGATGAAATTCAGATTTATGATTTTAAGTTGGATAGGAAGGCTTATCAATTAATTAAGAAGGCACCTTCCCCTATGCCTGTGCCTGAGGGCGTGCGTGCTGCTTTCCCTCTGCAGGACTTTGAGGGACGTATTGCTGCAGTGGTCACACCTGATATTTTCGATATGCTGGATGGGTATGTGACCATTTTTCATGAGTTTGTGCATTGTTATCAATTTTCGACCTGCGAGGGGGAATTGAAAATTTCGCTGGATATCGCCAGGCATGCTCAGGAGACTGGCGATGCAATGTGGGAGATCAACTACCCATGTCCCTATACGTCTGTAACGTTTATCAACGGTTATCAGGGTTTTCTGGATGCGGTGAAAAGGGAGGACGAGGCGGGGATTCGGCACGCACGGCAGAAGCTTCATGCCTTTCTGGGCGTGCACGACTTTGAATACATGGTATGGCAGGAGTGGAAGGAGGATTTAGCCCGCTGGGTGGAAAACAGCTTACAGCGCAAGCTGGGTTTGGCTGAGAATTTATGAGGTGCTAACCAACCTTAAAACCGTGTTTCGTCCTATGCTGGCGGGGCGGCTTACATTGATTTTCTTTCGATCCAGAACCCTGATCTGGTCAGGGATCTGCCAAAGCTTTTTGAGCAAATGATGGGTCAATAAGAGAATTGTGAATAGATTCTTATCTTTTACACCTTATTGATTGTCCCTGCGATTGAATGAGAAAAATCACTACCGAATCGTGATGGATGGAATTTCCAGTAGAAATAAACGGTCAAGATATAGAGTATACTATTATTGCTGGTCCTGAGAACCTCACCAAATCTTCAAGCAGGACACCTCATTACATCCACTATATAAGGAGGATTGTTAATGCCCGCGAAGGGATACGTTGTAGTTAACGAGTTACATTGCAAAGCGTGTGAGCTTTGTGTGGCGGATTGTCCGTTTGATGTGCTGGCGTTGGACATGGATCGCCTGACGCCCATGGGATATCATCCAGCGCACATGGTCAATCCGGAAGCCTGCACCGGATGTGGTATTTGTGCAATTGTTTGCCCCGATGCAGCTATCACTGTTTATCGTTACGAAAAGCAAAAGGCGGAGGCATAAGATGACCAAAGAATTTATCAAAGGTAATACTGCTGTTGCGGAGGCAGCGTTGAGGGCGGGGCTCGAAGCCTATTTTGGTTATCCTATTACGCCTCAGACCGAATTGCTTGAACACCTCTCCGCCCGTATGCCTGAACTGGGACGGCCCTTCGTTCAGGCTGAGAGCGAACTGGGCGCCATCAACATGGTCTACGGCGCGGCTTGTACCGGGAAACGTGCTATGACCTCTTCATCCAGCCCAGGCGTCAGCTTGATGCAGGAGGGGTTATCCTATATCGCCGGCACTGAGATTCCCATGGTGCTAGTGGATGTTATGCGCGGCGGACCCGGTTTGGGCAATATTGCCCCAGCGCAAGGCGATTATACTCAGATCGTCCACGGCGGTGGGCACGGCGACTACCGCTTGATTGTCCTGGCACCAGCCAGCGTGCAGGAAGCAGTGGACCTGACGGCTCTGGCTTTTGACCTGGCTGAAAAATATCGTTCCATTACGGCGGTTCTGTTGGACGGCAGCATCGGGCAGATGATGGAACCCGCCGAACTTCCGCCGATGCAGCCCCTCAAAGAGGAGGTGCCGGATTGGGCGATACGCGGCGACAGAAACGGCGAAAAACACCTGCTTACATCCATTAATCTCGATCCGCCAGACCAAGAGGTGATGAATCTCAGGTTGATGAAGCGCTGGCAGGAGGTTGAGAAGAACGAAGTCCGATATAAAAGTTACTTCCTGGAGGATGCTGAATATGTCGTGGTTGGGTTTGGTACTGCGGGTCGGGTCGCGCTTTCGGCTGTGCGGGTTGCACGTGAGAAAGGCATCAAAGTCGGTTTATTAAGACCTATCACCGTGGCGCCTTTCCCCAATGCAATCCTGGATGAATTGACTGAAAAAGTGAAAGCCTTTTTGGTGGTAGAGATGAACGCCGGACAGATGCTGGAAGATGTCCGCCTGGTTGTGCGTGGGCGCAAACCGGTGGAGTTCTTCGGGCGCATGGGCGGCGTTGTTCCCTTCCCGGATGAAGTACTGACTGAAATTGAGCGTCTTGTCAACGGGCCACTGACCACGGAGGGACACCCCCGTGACCGTTGGCTGTCCCGTTTAGAAGAGATGATAGGTTAAGGAGAGAATAATGGTAATGACAGATGTACCTACCAAGATTATTTACGAACGACCCAAAGTCCTTGATCCCAGTGTCACCCACTACTGCCCGGGTTGCACCCACGGCGTGGCGCACCGGTTGGTGGCGGAAGTGCTGGAAGAAATGGACGAGGTAGATAACGCCATCGGCGTGGCTTCTGTAGGTTGTTCGGTGTTTATCTACAACTATTTCAATATCGATTTTGTGGAAGCGGCGCATGGGCGCGCCCCGGCCATGGCGACCGGTATCAAGCGTGTCTTGCCGAAGAGCACCGTCTTCACCTACCAGGGGGATGGCGATCTGGCATCAATAGGCATGTGTGAGATTGTCCATGCCGCTGCTAGAGGTGAAAAGATCACTGTGGTCTTTATCAACAATGCCAACTACGGCATGACAGGCGGCCAGATGGCGCCGACTACCATCGCTGGACAGAAGACGACCTCTTCACCGATGGGACGTGATGTCGAGCGGCAAGGCTACCCGATACGTACAGCGGAACTCCTTTCAACGCTGCAAGGCTCAGCTTACGTGGTGCGACGCAGCATGCACAACCCACGTGAAATCAACCGGGCGAAGAAAGCTATCCGCACGGCGTTTGAGGTGCAGAAGCACGGTTTAGGGTTTGCCCTGGTGGAATTGCTGTCCACCTGCCCCACAAACTGGGGTCTGACGCCTGACGAAGCTCGCACCTGGGTTGAAGAAAATATGATTGAAGTGTTCCCGCTCGGCGATTATAAGGTTTCGCCCGCTGTGGCGGACCTCAAGATATAGGAGGGTTGAGGATGCAACAAGAAGTGATTATTGCTGGATTTGGCGGTCAGGGTGTTTTGTTTGCCGGACAGCTTCTGGCGTATACAGCTATGGATGAAGGCAAAGAGGTAACCTGGATCCCTTCCTATGGGCCTGAGATGCGCGGCGGCACGGCCAACTGCACCGTGGTCGTCGCCGATGAGGAGATCGGCTCGCCCTTTGTCAAGAACCCCACGGCTGTGATTGCCATGAACCTGCCTTCGCTGGATAAGTATGAAGATCTGGTAGCAGAAGGCGGTGTGTTGGTGGTGAATACCTCCATGGTCAACCGGGAGGTGAAACGCGAGGATATCACCGTGGTCAGCGTCCCGGCGAATGACATTGCCCTGGAGATGGGCAGTGAGCGTTCTATGAACATGATCATGCTGGGCGCGCTGCTGGCGAACCTGGACCTGCTCTCGCTGGACGCGGTGGAGAAAGCGCTGGAAGCGCACCTACCTAAGCGGCATCACAAGTTCCTCCCGGCGAATAAGGTCGCGCTGCACAAGGGCGCGGAGTATAAAGTTGCCAAAGCAGAAAAAGTCTGATCACAAGAATACTCGACTGCCATCATGGCACTATCCCAAAAGGATGTCGATATAATTAGTAATTAACTTTGTCTAGAGAAAAATAAAATAAAAATCAACGGTAGGGGCGACCCACGGGTCGCCCTTACGTAATATAATAAATTATTTATTATAAATTGAAATCCCCCATCATTTCAGGATTTAATATAAATTATTCTCTCGTGAGAGTTCCATAAAATTTTTATAATTTGTCGATCTTAACAGCTTTCTGGATTATTGATTTCAACCAAGGTATTGAATCCCGTTATAATTGAACAACTGGCATATTGATTTTCCTGTCTAATTTACTGAATATACAAACTCTGGAAGGTTGCTATGAAAATTTACATGTCCTCCCCCGATATCAGCGACGCCGACCGCCAGGCGGTCCAGTCGGTGTTGGAAACCACACAACTCAGCATGGGTCCCAAGGTCAAAGGCTTTGAAGACGCCTTTCGGGGGATAACCGGAGCCAAGCATGCCATCGCCGTCAATTCCGGCACCGCCGGCCTGCATATGTGCGTGCGCGCGGCTGGCGTGGACGCAGGCGATATCGTCATCACCACGCCCTTTTCCTTCATCTCCTCCACCAATGTGATCCTTTTTGAGAAGGCCGTCCCCGTCTTCGTGGATGTGGACCCCCTCACGGGCAATATCAATCCGGAATTGCTGACCCAGGCGGTGGAAGACCTCTCGTTGGGCGGCGACGCTGCCCGCAGATGGCTGCCTCGCACGCTCCCAACAGTCAATCAGGAAAGACTGGGTGATGTGAAAGCCATTCTCCCCGTGGACGTTTTCGGTCAACCCGCGGATTACGACGTCATCAACGCCGTCGCCAGCCAGTATGACCTGGCGGTGATTGAGGACTCCTGTGAAGCCCTAGGCGGGGAATATAAGGGCCGGGTGGCCGGTACCCTGGGCGATTACGGTGTGTTCGCCTTTTACCCCAATAAACAGATCACCACCGGCGAGGGGGGCATGATCATCACAGACGACGATGATGCAACGGATTTCATGCGCGCCCTGCGCAATCAGGGACGGGCACCGGGGGATACCTGGCTCCAGCATACCCACCTGGGGTACAACTACCGCCTGGATGAGATGAGCGCTGCCCTGGGTTTGTCACAAATCGACCGCCTGGAGGGTTTACTCGCCAAGCGGGCACAGGTGGCGAATTGCTACGCCCAATACCTGGCAGATATTAAGGAGGTCACACTGCCGCAGTTAGTGGAGAGCACCACCCGCGTGAGCTGGTTTGTGTATGTCATCCGGGTTGACGAAGGTATTGACCGCGATAAGCTGGCACTGGTCTTAAAGGAGGAAGGCATACCCGTCCGGCCTTACTTTGCCCCCATCCACACCCAGCCCTACATGGTCAATATGTTCGGTTACCAACGCGGCGACTATCCGGTCACCGAAGACCTGGGTGACCGCAGCCTGGCACTGCCCTTCTCAAGCAGGATGACTGAGGAAGAAGTGGTCACAGTCTGCCAGAGCATCGCCGACGCCCTGGTGACGGCTGAAAAGTTGGAATAAACTCTCTTTATTGATATGGATAACGAATTTCATCCCCCGCGACGCATCGGACTGCTCTTTCAAGGCAGCGTGATCCTGGCCTTAGCCCTTGGCGGCGGTTATTTTTTCTTCCGCGCCACGCAAGACCCAGCCGGTCTGGATTTTATGCTGCATATGTTGATCGCCCTGGTGATCCTGACGCCTCTGCCGCTGTTTGCTTATCGCTTTTATGCCCTTTCGACTGGATACTATATTCTGCAGAGAAGCGGCCTGAAGATCCGCTGGGGGCTTCGGCGTGAGGATGTCCCGTTGAATGATATTGAATGGATCCGCCCGGCGGACGAGCTCGGGTTTAGGCTGTCCCTGCCCTGGCTGCGCTGGCCGGGTGCGGTTGTAGGAAGCAGGCAGGTTCCCGAGCTGGGGCAGGTGGAATTCATGGCCGCGGATACGGCGCATATGATCCTGGTTGCAACGCCACAAAGGGTATTTGCGATTTCGCCTGCAGATCTGAATAAATTTACCGCGGATTTCAGGGGGATGAACGAGTTGGGCAGCCTGACGCCCCTCGAAGCCCAATCCCTCTACCCGAAGGTCTTCATGGGCAGGGTGTGGGAGGACCGCCTGGCGCGGCGATTAATACTGGTTGGACTGGGAGTTGGGTTGGTGCTGCTGGCTGTGGTGGCTTTTGCCATTCCGCGTCTGGATACCATCGCCTGGACAATACCCGGTTCCACAGCGCCAGCGGAAAGGCTGTTGCTGCTGGCTGTGCTTGACGCCATGTTGTGGCTGGTGGATCTCGTTTTTGGCTTTTTTCTATACCGGCGCGGTGAGGATATGCGCATCGCCGCGTATCTCTTATGGGGGAGTTCAATGGCGACGGGGGTGTTGTTACTCCTTGCCAGTTTGCTGCTGATCTTCTAATATCCTGAGATTTATCTCAGTTTTTAAAACATCCTCAAACCCCTTTAAAGATTATATTGCTTCAATTTATCGCTGCGCGCAAAAAGGGACAAAATATATTAACACTCACAATATATTTGTATTGGAATATATGCGGGCGACCCACGGGTCGCCCCTACGACAAACTCTTTATTTTAATTCTCAAACCCCTTATGATTATTGATTCTCTGATTTCTTTTTACCGAAGATCGCGATCAATACTAAGACCCAGCCTCCTGCCGTCAGAAGGTTAAAAATGCCGCCGAGGACTTTGAAGATGGTGTCGATGGTTCTGTAGTCCATGTCAAACTGGGTATTAAGGAAATAATACAGAAAACTGTTGACCACGACGCTTAAGAATGTGATGAATCCTATAATGATAATGGCTATCAGCGTCAGCAGGGAAGCCCGCGGTGTTTTCTTCCAGCGCACGATGGCCATCACAATGCCCACCCCGAGCACAAGCAGCACGGGAAGCTGCAGCGCCAGATTGGGTAGAAAGGTGCGCATAAAAATCGGCCCAAAATTATTCATTTTTGATTTCCTTTGTTTTAAAATACACGGATGAATAAATGAGTTATTCTCACTTTATTTTACAACCTTACCTTTAGAATTGTAAATATGGAAAATCCCGGCATTAACACAACTTGCATGAAGGCATAGAAATCATCTTGCTAGTATAATTAAGTAGTTCGGTAGGGGAAACAATATCAATTCTCGGCGGTAATCCCCACTCAATATTTCACATTGGATAAACAGGAGGGTTGAGATGAAGAATTTGACAAATCCTGTGATTAGGAGTGGACCATGAAATTAAGAAAGATTTTATTTCAAGAAGCGATACGATCCATCGCTCTCGGTTGGATCCTGTTTATGTCTATGTCCTTTCTATACCGAGGCGGCACAGTGAGCCTTCAATTAGCGTGGCAAATCCCCCTTGCGTTTATGGGAATTGCCTTTGTTTGTTTCAGCCTTTCTCGATTTCTGACGGGGCGCGACTTTATGATTCACAGCGCGAAAGGATGGTTAATCCTCGAAGTTTTGATCAATGTGTCTTTAATGATGGTAGTCATCCTTGGCGTGTCGCTGGGTTTGGAAGACAGCTTACTTCCTTATGGCATTTGGCCTTATGCGGGGGCGTTTGTGTTAGTAGGTCTATTAACCTGGGGCAGCTATCGTACCAGCAGAAGGTATCTTGATAACGGGGAAGACGTATAACAATAGGGTTGCAGCGTGTCTGTCTGCACTGAAATAAGACAAATTTCCTTTGGGAAGGATGATTCCCTGAGAAAATAAATTATTTCTCCGCCACCAGTTCCGCAATCCGCACCAGGGTTTGCACGGCTTTTTCCATGGCGAAGGTGGGGATGAACTCGTATTTGCCGTGGTAGTAGTGCCCGCCGGTGAAGATGTTGGGGGTAGGTAAGCCCATGTAAGACAGCCGGCTGCCGTCCGTCCCGCCCCGCACGGGGTCAATGATCGGTTTGAGCCCAACGTCCTTGACCGCCTGAACCGCGATCTCCATGATCTCCGGGTGGGGTTCCACCTTTTCTCGCATGTTGTAATACTGGTCTTCCATTTTTAGTTCAATAATCTTATCGCCGTACTTTTCATTGATAAAACCGGCGCAGTCCTGCATGAAGGCTTTCATGCTCTCGAACTTCTGACGGTCGTGGTCGCGGATGATATAGGTCATGCTGGCTTCCTCGACCGTGCCGCCAAGCTCGAACAAATGGAAGAATCCCTCATAATCTTGTGTAAACTCGGGGCGTTCAAAGACGGGCAGCAGGTCGTTGAATTCCATGCCGATCAGCAGGGCATTGCGCATTTTCAGCTTGGCTTTGCCGGGGTGCACATTGCGCCCGTGGATGGTCACTTCTGCGCCGGCGGCGTTGAAGTTCTCGTACTGCACCTCTCCCGCCTGCCCACCGTCCACGGTATAGGCGAAATCCGCACCGAAAGCGTCAACATCGAAATGATCTACCCCATGTCCCACTTCCTCGTCGGGCGTAAAGCCGATCTTGATCGTACCGTGTTTGATCTCAGGATGTTCCAGCAGATATTCCACAGCGGTCATGATCTCGGCTACGCCGGCTTTGTCGTCCGCGCCCAGCAGGGTGGTGCCGTCGGTGGTGATCAGGGTTTTACCGACATATTTCTTCAGCGCGGGGAATTCCTCGGGCGACATGAGGATGTTCTTTTCTTTGTTCAGAACGACCGTTCCGCCGTCGTAATCCTCAATGAATTGCGGGTTGACGTCCTTACCGGAAAGATCAGGGCTGGTATCCATGTGCGCCAGGAATCCCACGACCGGCACATCTTTATCTTCGATGTTGACGGGGAGAGTGGCAGTGACATAACCGTATTGGTCAATGGCGGCGTCTTCCAATCCAAGCTCTTTGAGTTCTTTCTCCAGAAGCCTGGCCAGGTCGAGCTGCTTTTTCGTGCTGGGGAAGGTGTCGGATTGACGAGCGGATCGGGTGTCGATTTTGATATAACGGATAAAGCGATCAATGACAGATGGCATGTGGACCTCGCATAGTGTGAATTGTGAATAGAGAATGGTGAGTCGTCAGACTTTCAGTGAACTCATCTTGAAAAACGGCGGGGTTTTAGTGTCATGCGCCGTCGTTTTTCAGAACAATTGTAACATAAATGCTTTTGAAAAATTTTTTATGACCCCCTATCAGAGCGCACCCCAACATAAATCAATAATTACATTCCACGTAGGGTGCGCAGGGGTTTTCTGCGCACCATGATCGAAAGGGTGTAATTATTGGTGCGCTCAAAACCGGAGTGCACCCTACATTGTTTCACAACAATTGATAGGTTTTGAGAATCTCTTAAGGGTATAATCATGCCAATTTGTGTAAAAGAAGAAAACAAATAAGGAATTTTATAATGCATCACACCATACAATTTCGTGACCTGACCCTGCGGGACGGCCAGCAAAGCCTGGCGGCCACCCGCATGACAACCGAGCAGGCGCTGCGCGTCCTTAAAACCATCTCTGATGCCGGTTTTCCGTATCTGGAATTATGGGGCGGCGCTACCCTTGACAGTGCCATTCGCTTTTTAAACGAAGATCCCTTTGAACGCCTGGAGGCATTTCAGGATGTCCTCGGCCCTGATGCCTTTAAAATTCAGGCGCTCCTGCGCGGGCAGAACCTTTTCGCTTATCAGCCTTACCCCGATGACCTGGTGATCGCCTTTGTCAAGCAGGCTGCTGCTTCGGGTGTGCATGTCATGCGCATCTTCGACGCGCTCAACGATTGGCGTAATTTACAGATCCCGATCCTGGCGTGTAAAGCCTACGGTCTGGAAGTGGAAGCGGCGCTGTCGTATACCGTCAGCCCCGTGCATACCCTGGAATATTACCTTCAATATGCCCGCAAGCTGGAGGAAGAGGGCGCAGACCGCATCGCTATCAAGGATATGGCAGGCATACTGCGCCCGTGGGATGCCCTTCGGATGATTGAGGGCTTGAAGGCGACCCTCTCAATCCCGATCAGCCTTCACAGCCACGACACAGCTGGGGTAGGCACCTTCAATGCCCTTTTGGGAATGCTCAACGGCGTGGATACGATTGACACCTGCATCACGCCCTTTGCCTCCGGTACTTCGCACCCGCCTGTAGAATTGATGATCGTTTTTGCTGAAGCTTTAGGGCTGGAACATGGCTTGGATAAGGGGTTGATCCTTCAAGCGCAAAAAGACCTATTTACCATTTTTGATGAGCTGGCGGAGACCATTCCCTATCACGGGCGGTATTACCACCCCCTCAGTTATGATGATTTTGACAGGCATATTGTGGAAGAGATTCTCATGTTGGCGCAAGAAGGAAATGAAGATTCCCTGCGGCAGGGCATGGCGCTGACCCGATCCTTACTTCTCAAGAGCGGCTATCCGCCGCACGATGAACGCATTTTCGAATCGCAGATCCCCGGCGGGATGCTGACCAACCTGCACAATCAGCTCAAGGAACTTGGCAAGCTGGATATCCTGGATCAGGTTCTGGAAGAAGTGCCCCGAGTGCGCGCCAGGGCGGGTTATCCGCCGCTGGTCACGCCCACCAGTCAGATCGTTGGTTCCCAGGCGACTTATAATGTGATGACTGGGGAGCCGTACAGCTTTGTCTCCAATGAGTTCAAGATGCTCCTGCGGGGTGAATTCGGCCGTACGCCCGTCCCACCGGATACGGACTTGGTCGCTCAGGTGCTGGATCCGAATGACGACATACTTGTCTATCGACCAGCAGCGTATTTGATGCCGCTGCTGGAGGATGACGAACTTCCCCCCTTTGTGCACTCACAAAAAGACCGATTGCTGCATCATATGCTGGGTGGGGCAGCAGATGTGTTCCTGCAGGGACGCGCTCAACAATCTGGTGAACAGTTGGAGAAAATGATTGAGGATGTTGTGATAGGCATCTGACATCAGTAGATACGACGAGTTTTCCTTAAGTTATATTTTCAGCAGTTTTAAGAAAAATCCAGCTATAATTTGGGTATTGGAAAAATCCATTAATTTGATGACTGAAGGAGTGGCGATGTTCGAAAAATATAGGAAGACGACCATTTTTTGGATGAGTCTGTTGATCGGCATTTTGCTTCTTTCAGGATGTACTTCTGGAACGCCTACGCTCTCCCCCGAAATTAAAGAAACCGAGGAAACAGTCGAAGCCACCGCGTATCCTGTTGAGACACTGGAAGAAACCGCCCTTGAAGAAACAGAGGGGTATCCCGTTGAGACAGTGGCCGAGGCGGTGAATACTAATCCGCTATCACCGGAGCCCGTCTCCCATACAATCCAGACCAGCGACGGCGTTGAACTGCAAGGCACCTTCTACCCTGCTGAGGTAGTGAATGCTCCGTTGATTGTTCTGATGCATTGGGCGGGCGGCGATCAGGGAGATTGGATGGCCATCGCACCCTGGCTGCAGAATCGCGGGGTTCAACCTGAAGTGACGGAAGGGGTAAGTTGGCTGAACCCGGAATGGTTCCCCGTCATGCCCGAGGGTGTATCTTTCAATGTGTTTACCTTCACTTTTAGGGGATGTGAGGGTGGCTGCCAGAATTTCGACCGGGAAGGTTGGGTCCTGGATATTCAGGCTGTGATGAGCGCTGTCCGAGGATTGGAGAATGTGGACCTTTCTCGGGTGGCGGCAATCGGCGCCAGCATCGGTGCGGACGGTGCGGCTGTGGGATGTGACACTTTTAACGCTGAATCCGCTGGATGTTTAGGGGCGTTGTCCCTGTCACCGGGCGGGTATTTACAGGATTCGTATCCTGATGAGGTGGCGAAGCTTGAAACCGCCTCTCCACCGGTGACCGCGTGGTGTTTGTATGCCACTGGGGATACACAGTCTGCCGGGGCTTGCCAGAACGCCGAAGGGGAGTTGTATCAAACAACTGAATATGAAGGCAGTGCTCACGGCATGGTACTCCTCTCGCCGGATACTGAGCCTAATCCCTTGACCCGTATGCTGGAATTCTTGAACGAAATCGGCATTTGTGAGGCTTGCCCCTGAGTGGGCAGGACACTGACTTCATGTCGGAAGGCATAGAAAAGCACTTCGTTTGTCAAAACCGAAGATGGACAGTATTTGCCCTTATCTTGCTGACGGTGATCCTTGGACCCTCATGCTCAACCCGCCAGCCGCATGTCTCACTGCCCGAAACCCTCACACCATTGATGACCTATGAGGTGATTTCCTTATACCCTCATGATCCCCAAGCATTTACGCAGGGGCTGATTTATCGGGATGGCTTCCTCTATGAAAGCACCGGACGGTATGGCGAGTCTTCCCTGCGCAAGGTTGACCTGGACTCAGGACAAATCCTTCAGCAGTTTATTTTGGATTCGGAATGGTTCGGCGAAGGTTTGACGGATTGGGATGATAGATTGATCCAGTTGACCTGGCGTGAAGGGCTGGGGCTCATCTATAATATTGAAGAATTCTCCTTATTGGGCCAATTCGACATTCCAACAGAAGGATGGGGGCTGACGCAGGATGGAGATCGGCTCATTATGAGTGATGGAACATCGTCCCTATACTTCTTGGACCCTCAGACCTTTGTGGTCACGGGATCGGTCACCGTCAATGATCAAGGTGAAGAAATCGATCGTCTTAATGAATTGGAATACATAAGGGGTCAGGTGTTTGCCAACATTTGGCAGACGGATGATATCATCCGAATCGACCCGGACACAGGTGAGGTATTGGGTTGGATTGACCTGATCGGTGTCCTGCCGGAGGAGGCGCGCACAGAGACCACGGATGTCTTGAATGGGATAGCTTATGATCCGCAAGGGGATCGGCTGTTTGTCACGGGGAAATACTGGTCATACCTCTATGAAATCCGGCTGATTCCCATTACAAATGAAGAGGATTGAAAATTAAGAAAACAAAAAGGTGACCGAAAATTTTCGGTCACCTTTTTTTGATGGGTTGGATCAACGATTATTTATTTTTTGATTTGCCTTCAATCACCTTTTTCCCCTCGCTGCCCTTGATTTCAATCCGGCGGGGTTTGACCTCTTCCTTTTTGGGAAGATGGATCTTTAGCACACCATTTTTTGTCTCAGCATCGATCTTATCTACATCAACGCTGCCCGGCATGGAGATTGTGCGAGAGAAGGTTCCGTAACGTCGTTCACGCAGGTGATAACGTCCTTCTTCTCCTTCCTCTTCTCGTTCATCAGAGACTTCGCCCTTGATCGAAAGGTTGTTGTCTGTGAAAGTGATTTCGATTTCCTCCGGATCAATGCCGGCGACATCTGCTTTGACGATGAATTCATCGTCATTTTCAACGACATCCAGCGGCATGCGAAGGCTCAGAGACTCCCCAAAACCGAATTCCCCATCGCCGTAGATATCACTGAGCATATGGTCAAGGGTACGGTTCCATGAAAGCATCTCACGAATAGGATCACGTCGAATTAAGTTGGCCATCTTTTTCCTCCGTTCATAATCTTTAGGTTTATTACAATTTAAATTTAAAAAACGGATGTATAAATTCCATCAATAAAATGTAAGCAAAGTATTAAAATTCTAAGGTTTCCATGGAGTGAACAAGATGTTTTTTTGTTTTCCCCCGATTGCTGCGATTAAATTTTTTCTACCACCCAGAAATGGGATAATCCCAATTGGCGGAAAGGTGTTTTCTCCAGCAGGTAGAGAAAAGTTCGGATGAGCTTTCCTAAACGCGGGCGGCGGGCGATGATGTTGTCGTAGGCGCCGAAGATGGTTGTGCGGCGGATGACCTTCACGGGAAGCTCCGCGAACAACCGCTTGAGGTCACGGCGGGTATAGGCGCGGACATGGGGTGCGAGTTTGTCGCGCCATGGGCGCGGCAGGTAGTTGATCAGCGGGATATTCCCGAAATGATATTTTCCCTGCCAGTAAAAACCATGGGTTTCAAAGGGGTAGTCGCGGTTGGGGCAGAATAGCACCAGCCGACCGCCTTTGCGCAGCGTTCGCACGATCTCATTTACAGCGAGCTGATCATCTTCCACATGCTCCAAAACTTCATGGCTTAAAATAAGGCTGAAAGTGTCATCGGGGAAGGGGAGTTTTTCCCCCACGCCGTTGACGACCCTATCGTCAAGTTTTCTAGCCTCTTGCAGGCGTTCAAAGTCAATATCCAATCCTGCTATGGTGTCTATTTGATCCGTCAGGTGATATAAATACATGCCCACACCACAGCCGTTGACCAGGGCTGGGCCTGAAAGACGGCCTTCGGCTGCTTCGAGGATCATATTCAGGCGGCGGCGCTGCCCTTCCCGCCACACATAAGAAGGTTCGCCGCGCAGAGCAGCTTTTTGAAAGTCACGTGAGTCTGTCATGTTTCACTCTGTGACCTTGTGATCAACATCTTGAACATAAGGCATCCAGACCATGATGGTCGTGCCCTTGCTCGGCTCCGTAGTGATTTCTAGATCGCCGCCCACATTTCGAGCGCGTGTCTGCATATTGGAAATACCGTGGCCAAGGGTCAGTTGTATTTTCTGCGGGTCAAATCCACGACCGTCATCGTGTACTTCCATAAGCACGCGTTCTGGCGTGGTCCATACCATCACTTCCACATTCTTGGCCTGGGCGTGTTTGGCGATGTTTGCTAATGCTTCCTGGCAGATGTGGAATAGGGCAATGGCGTGGGCGTCGGGCAGGTCTTCCAACCCCTCGGAAGGTCCGTTGAGCGTTGTTTCAACCAAAGAATTGGCACGGAACTCGTTGACCAATCGCTGCAAGCCGTCCATCAAATCCTCTTCATAGAGTTGTCTGGGGCGCATATCCATGATGAAAGCGCGCAAATCACGGATGGTGCTGTTGAGGTCTTCAATGGATTGGTTAATGCGCTTCCGGGTCTGAGCGGGTTCATCTCCAAGCAGCAATCGGGCGTGCTCCAGAGTCAATCCGACAGCATAGATGGACTGTATAATGCCGTCATGCAAATTCATGCCAATGCGTTCGCGCTCTTCCAACACGGCCAACCGCCGCCCCTGGATGTTCAGGCGGACGTTTTCTATGGTGGTGCCAACCCAGGAAGCGATTGAGGAAAGCAGTTGTTGATCCATCGCATCCAATAATTTTTCCTGTTTGATGGCGATACACAGAACGCCTAACACTTCGCTGCGGCTGGTGAGCGGGAAGCAGGCAATTTGAGAGATGCCGGCGTCCTGTAAATCGTCATTGCGCAGGTAAGGGTCATTTTCATAAGGCAGTTTGATGACGGAGGGCTGCCCGCTGCGGGCAGTTTCTCCGATCAAGCCGTCTTGCTTTGTAAAACGGTCGCGCTGCCATACTATCGGGACGGCTTCTCCCTGATGCAGGACTTTGTAAAGCGTATTTTGGTCTTCTTCGCTTAAGAAAATCTCTCCAACAGCAACATTGAAATAATTCATCACACGGTTGAGGGCGGTCTTGAGCAGTTCATCCAGTTCTGTAATAGATGCCAGTGCAGAGGCGAGGTTATTCAAGAGTGCCAGATCCTGGTTGCGCCGGGTCAGCGTGCGGTCCCGCTCGCGCAGCTCGTCATAGGAGCGGGCGTTGGAGATGGCTGCTGCAGCGTAAGCGGCCAGCGTTTCGATCACATGTTCATCATCGGCTGTGAAGGTATCCCCTTCGATTTTATTTGTCAGGTAGATCTGACCCAGCCGACGTTCTCCCAAACGGATGGGGACGCCCAGGAGGGAGGTCATATCGGGGTGCCCTTCCGGGAAACCTGCACGGCGGGGGTCTTGATGCATATCGTTCACTCGAATGGGACCGTCAGCCTCAGCGATCACACCGATCAATCCCAAGCCGAGGGGTGGATGGGGCATTTTTGCGATCTCTTCCTCGCCCATGCCAACAGTGATAAAACGTACAATTCCTCCATCCTCGCCGCGGACGCCGATCGCAGCATAAGTGGCGCCGGCTTGTTCGCAAGCGATGCGGGCGATGCGCTGGAGCAGGGAATCAATGGAAATATCCTGAACCAATTCCAAACTGGCTTGGTGTAGGGCTGCCAGGCGTTCCCCAAGCTGTTCGCAGGAAAGAGTTGTTTCAATCGTCATAACGGGCTAATTTTACCTCGAAAGAATGGAATATGCGCTCCTTACCATTTTCTCATGCGTATACAGGGTTCAGGCAGGATGCGTAAATAAATAAGGAATTCAACCTTGTGCCGTTATAATGTGATATATTGCACTAAAGGATAATTTGATAGTTTTTGGGAGGCTCCATCCAGTATATATTAACGGCTGTGTTCAGAACCTATAAGGTATTCTTACAGAAACCAATCATCTTCTTTTAGCGGTTATAGCAATTTGGAAAATAGGAGTATGAATGACATGATGGATAATGAGGCATTAACGAATAAACCCGTCCTGCCGGTTGGGATCATAGGTTATGGTGTTTATATCCCGCGCTATAGGTTGCCCGGTACGGAGATTTCTCGAGTTTGGTTGGGCGAACCCTCACCAGGACCGGTGAAAGAGAAGGCTGTCGCCGGGTTGGATGAGGATGTAATTACCATGTCCATTGAAGCAGCGCGCAATGCGCTGAAGCGATCCGGCATTGATGCAAGTTCGCTCCGGGCTGTGTGGGTGGGTTCTGAATCGCATCCTTACGCCGTCAAACCCAGCGGAACGATCGTGGCTGAGGCGATTGGTGCACCCCCACATATTCAGGCGGGAGATTGGGAGTTTGCCTGCAAAGCCGGCACAGAAGCCCTGGTGGCAGCGATGGGTCTGGTCGGTTCAGGTATGGGGGCGTATGCCATGGCGATCGGCATGGACACTGCCCAGGGTAAACCTGGTGACGCGTTGGAGTATACAGCAGCCTCAGGGGGGGCAGCTTTCATTATTGGGCCGGCGGCAGAGGCGTTGGCGACCATTGATGCCCAGTACTCCTTTGTGACGGACATGCCGGATTTTTGGCGGCGCGCTTATCAAAAATACCCGGAGCATGGTCAGAGATTCACCGGAGAACCGGCTTATTTTCATCATGTCATGTCCGCCGCCAGCACATTATTGGAATATGAAGGTTTATCGCCTGAAGATTTTAAATTTGCTATTTTTCACCAGCCTAACGAGAAATTTCCCGGCAGGGTTGCTCGGCGGTTAGGCTTTAAGCCGGAGCAGATCAAGGACGGATTGCTATCACCGGTGATTGGCAATACCTATGCCGGCTCATCACTTGTGGGTCTGACGGCTGTTTTAGATATAGCTTCACCAGGGGACCGCATCCTGGTCACATCTTATGGGTCTGGCGCGGGTTCCGATGCCTTTGTACTGACAGCGCAAGAGGCTTTGCTGGAACGCAGGGATAAGGCTTTACCCACACAGGCATATATTGCCAGGCGGACAGAAATTGACTATGCTATCTATACTCGTTTCCGCAACAAGATTGCCATGAAATGAGGACGATGATGGAATCAATGAATTCGGATGTGCTCATTGTGGGGATCGGTCAGACCCCGGTCGGTGAACATTGGGACCTGTCCTTGCGGGAGCTTGCGGCAAGGGCTGTGCTGGACGCGATCAGGGATTCCGGCGGATTGAAGCCTCAGAGCCTGTATATTGGCAATATGCTGGCGGCATCCGCATCACAGCAGGCGAACCTTGGTGCGTTGATCACCGAGGATGTGGGGCTGATAGGCGTGGAGGGTGTCACTATTGACGCGGCTGATGCTTCCGGCGGCGCCGCTCTAAGAATGGCGTATCTGGCTGTCCGTTCCGGCAGGGTGGATGTTGCAATGGCGTTGGGTGTTGAAAAGTATACCGACGTTATAGGACCCGAATCGGAATCATATCTTACTCAGATGCTGGATGCAGATTTTGAGTCATCCCAGGGGCTTACGCCATTGAGTTTGGCGGGATTGCTTTTCAAGCGTTACTTACATGAATACAGTGTTGACAGAATGGCTTTTGGAGGGTTTCCGGAAACCGCCCATGCTAACGGCGCCTCTAATCCAAATGCCATGTTTCAACGACCCATGAGCGAAAGCGCTTATGAAAAAGCTGCGAAAGCAACGGAGGGGCTGAATCTGTTTGATGTGGCGCCTTATGCGGATGGGGCGGCAGCAGTGATCCTGACAAGGGAAGATGCCTTGCCCAAGGCATGGGATGGGAATCCTGTCCGTGTGCTTGGCTCCAGCCTGGTCACAGATACCTTATCCATTCACGACCGCCATGAACCTTTGGTCTGGGATGCAGCGCGATTTTCGGTTGAGCGCGCTTGTCGGGCTGCGGGGGTCTTACCGAAGGATGTGGATTTCTTGGAGGTTCACGACGCGACATCATTGCACGCAGCCATATCGTTGGAGGCTGCCGGGTTTGCCTCACGCGGGCAGGGGTGGATGCTGGCAAAGCCGGAGGTGATTGGTTTGAAGGGTCAAATTCCGATGGCGACCTTCGGGGGTTTAAAAGCTCGGGGACATCCCCTCGGCGCAACAGGTATTTATCAAGCGGTGGAGGCGGTGCTGCAACTACGGGGCGATGCAGGTGCAAACCAGGTGAATGATGCCAGATTGGGGTTGATCCAGAACCTGGGCAGCATGGCGACGACGGCTGTCACGCACCTTCTTGCAAACTGAAGTATCAACTCATTTTTGTTTTTCAAGATTTAACGAATGGAGACCTGCCACGGGCAGGTTTTCTTTATATTAAGGAAATATTTTTTGCCGAACTCTCACAATTTTGGAAATTCTGACTATTAATTCAATGTTACAATCTAAAGTTAATGAACCTCGCTGAAAAGGAGCCGATTTCATGAAGGTGTTAATCACGGGCGGTGCTGGTTATATTGGCAGTACGATTTGTTCAGCCCTAACTGATCATGGACATACCCCGATCATCCTTGATTCGTTGGTGACGGGGCGTGAGGAGTTTACCCGAGATCATATTTTTTATCACGGGGACATCGCTGACGAGGACATGGTTTCTCGCATTTTTACGGATCATCCGGATATCTATGCGACAATACACTGTGCGGCTTTAATCGTCGTTCCGGAATCGGTTGAGAAGCCCTATGCGTATTATCGCGAAAATGTGGTCAAGTCCATGCAATTCTTTTATCAGCTTGCAGAGCTGGGTTATCCCCGCGTGGTATTCAGTTCCTCTGCGGCAATTTATGATGTCGTGCCTGGATTTATGGTGACCGAGGAATCTCCGCTGAAACCCAACAGCCCCTATTCACGTACGAAGTATATGATGGAGATGATCTTGCAGGATTTTACCCATGCTTATGATCTGAAAGGCATTGCCCTGCGATACTTTAATCCCATTGGTGCGGACCCTAAAATGCGCTCAGGGATGCACATTGAGGAACCAACGCATATTCTCGGGAAGCTGGTTGAGGTCGCCCTCGGTGATTCTCCTGAGTTTAATATCACTGGCACCGAGTGGTCAACGAGGGACGGCACCGGGATTCGCGATTACATCCATGTCTGGGACCTGGCGATGGCGCATATCAGAGCCGTGGAAGAATTTGATGAGGTCATCAAGGCGGATACGGACCCTGACACGCCTTATGTAGTCATCAATTTGGGGACGGGCCGCGGTGTGACCGTACGGGAAATGGTGGATGCTTTTGAGAAAGTGATTGGAGAGGAGATCAACAAAGAGGAAAAACCGCCACGGCCGGGGGATGTTGCCGGCGCTTATGCCAACGCCAACAAGGCAAAGAAGCTCCTCAATTGGGAAGCGACGCTCCCGATTGAAAAAGGAATCGAAGATGCGCTGAAGTGGGGAGAGATCCGAGGGGAGATCATTGATTTTGATAAGTAACGATTAAAGTAAAAACGTTATTGTAAAAAAAAGCTACAGACAAAAGCGTTTCATACTCTGTGGTGATTTTATTTATTGAGGAGTAATCTGTCTGGGATGGTTAGCGGGGTTCTCAAACATGGTTTAATCTTCCTCAATAATCGCCAATTGAATAGCCGTCAGATGTTCCGCGAGCAGCCCCAGTAAGAAAGAAAGGATTCCCAGTACAAATAAGATGACCGTTGAGTTGGGGATGTACAAGCGGTTGATCTGAAAAATGCTGATGACCATGGCAATCAGGGCAAGCAGGAATGAAACAAGGGAGATCGGCAAGAACACCTTCATAGGTTCGAACAACAAAATGATCTTGAAGATAATGGTTGTGAATTGAAGACCATCCTTGAATAGTTTGATCTTGCTTGCGTCAGCCTGACGCCGCCTGATATTTATGGGAAAATATTTGATGTTATAGCCACATTTTATCAGGGCTAGTGTGCTGGTGGTGGGGTAGGAAAATCGCTGTGGGAAGAGGTGATAGAACTTTTTGACCACATCTGCGCGGAATATACGGAACCCAGAAGTGAGGTCTTTGATTTCAAAACCCGTCAGTGTAGAAGCCAACCAATTGTAGAATTTATTAGCCAGGTTGCGATACCAGGTGCCGTCCTTTTTGAAGGGGCGTGCCCCAACCAAAAGATCATATTCCTCCAGGTAGGGAAGCATTTTGGGAATGTCATTTGGGTCATGCTGCCCATCACTGTCCATACAAATGATGGCATCGCCTTTAGCGTTTTTAATCCCTGTTCTGATAGTCGCCCCGTTCCCCTTGTTGTAAGGGTGGGTGATGACTTTGAGCTGCTGGGGGTATTTGTTTTGCAGATCTTTCAGGACAGCTGCGCTATCGTCCGTGGAACCATCATCAACAGTGATAATTTCATAGTCGAGTTTCTCCCTCATAAATACCTTAACGATATTTTCAATTGTCCTTGAAATAATATTTTCTTCATTATAAACAGGCAAAACAATGGAATATTTCATATTTTAACTCGAATCAGGTCACGCCCCTGTTAACCTTGGTTGATATGATAAGGGCATATCAGGAACAAGGGCAGCAAGGGGCTGGGAAACTGAACAGTCTTTTCCAAGATAAAATTATTATTGGCAATAATTTGCCTTAACTGATAAACATTGTTTTTATGATAATGGTGGTATTTATTGTAACCGATCAGGAATCTACCCAATTTGTACAGCCATGATTCCGTCGGTCCGGACATTATCAATCGCCCCGTTGGTTCAAGCTTTTTTGCGAATAATTGGGTGTATAAGGCGGGATCATCCAGGTGTTCCATGACCTCCACGGCGAGAATCAAATCTAAAGAGTGATCTGGAATATTAGATAAGTCCTTTGAAAAAGTTATATCCAAATTCAATCGCTGTGCCAGGTCCTGTGCGTATTGTGGAAACAAATCCACGGCGTAAACTTTTTTTACTTCATCTGCCAAAGTTGGGAGGAAAGCGCCGATCCCACATCCGAATTCGCAAACGGTCATATCCGGTTGCAGGTCTGAGAGCTGGTAAACCGCATCATATCTGCGCCAGAACATCGCTCGAACAAAAGGGTTTTTGTTGAGATATGAAGGAATGGCCATTTCTGCCCGATCAGCCTCCGGAACACGATTTTTAAGAGTAGGTGAGTGGACGATGCTGGCGATCAGATCTTGATCAATCCGTTGGATTTTTTTATTGTTGCGAGTCATATCATTCTTGAATTATCTAGTGCTGTTTTTATATCGTGGCATTCGACGAAGCCGCTGTTATATACTGTCAAAATTATATCAGACCTATTGGTTTGGGATGATCTTGAAATTTCCGTTACTTGCCCTTAAGGGTTTACATTTTAAATCAGAACTTCCCAAGCCTCACATGTTATAATGAAAACCACTAAATAAAAAAATTGTGATTTATGTTATTTAATCTTTCCATCCCCACTTTAATTTCGCGCATTATCACCCTATTGATTGCTTTCACCTTTCATGAGTTTGCCCACGCAGCCACCGCTACTGCTTTAGGGGATAGCACGCCCAAGATCCACGGCAGGTTGACCCTCAATCCTTTTGCCCATCTGGATGTCATGGGAACCCTCACGCTGTTGTTTGCAGGTTTCGGGTGGGCAAAACCTGTGCCTGTGAATCCTTATGCGGTACAGCGCAAGAGTAAAGCGGGCATGATGCTCGTCTCATTGGCAGGACCGTCGGCTAACCTTTTACTCGGTATTATGGCAGCGCTTCCCTTACGTTTTGGGTGGGTGCCGTTGACCATGACAACCAACGCTATCCTGCCTTCCTGGGGAGATTTCCTCCTTGAATTTCTTTTTATCAACCTGTCATTATTTCTCTTTAACCTGATCCCGCTGGCGCCTCTGGACGGCGAAAAGATCATCACCTTCTTCCTGCCTGAGCATTGGGTGGATGTCTACGATCGAATCCGGCCGTACAGCGCCTATATTCTCCTTGCTTTTGTCTTTATCCTGCCTATGCTCGGTTTGGATTTGATTAACTTGTTTATTCGAGAACCCTTAATGGATTTAGCTCTATTCTTGATAGGCAGGTGATAAGAAATTGTTTTCAGCTCTCGATAACCGATGCATTGCTGATTTGGGAAATTGTGAAAAGTTTGTAAACCAAAACGAAATGTAGGGAGCGATCATTTATGTCTTATTATTGTTATATGGTGCGCTGCTCGAACGGCGCATATTATACAGGTTGGACGACGGACCCAATTCGCCGCGTTAAAGAACATAATGCGGGGCGCGGCGCTCGCTATACCCAGATGCACGGTCCAGTGCAGCTTGTTTATTTGGAAGAGGTGGAGGATCACAGCGCCGCCCTAAAACGGGAGTTGGAGATCAAGCGTTATAATCATGATCGCAAAGCCGGACTGGCTGATATGGGATCGCTGGCAGAAGATTTTAATCCTGAAACCTGAGAGAAGGAATTGTTCCCATGATGGAATCATCATCATTTCAATCTGTCATTTCACCGGCAAGGGTTAATTTATTAGGTGAACATGTCGATTACAACGACGGTCCGGTTCTGCCCGTTGCCATTGATCTATTCATGACATTGACTTTTGAACCGCTTGATGAGGACATCATTGAATTGCACGCGTTAGATTTGGGGAAAACTTCTACCTTTCGTATTGAGGATTTGGAAGATAAAGTCGATATTGATAGTGAACCCCTGGAGCATTTTGCGCTTTACCCAGCCAGCGTCGCCTGGGCTTTGAAGCAAGCGGGGTTTTCCATTGCAGGCATGCGCGCTGTTTACACCTCGGATATCCCCATCGGCGCGGGCTTGAGCTCTTCTGCGGCTGTTGAGGTGGGATTTGCGCGGGCGTTTATGGCACTGGGCGGTTGGGATGCCGAGATGATGACGTTGGTTAAACTCACAAAGAAAGGGGAAAATGAGTATGTGGGCGTGAATTCGGGGATCATGGACCAGTTTGCCTGTTTGTTTGGTAGAGAAAACCACGCGCTATTCCTGGATACAAAGGACTTATCCTGGGAAGCGCTCCCGCTGCCACAAGATGCGGCAATCATTGTCGCCAATTCGAACATTTCCCGTAAATTGGCAGGTTCGGCTTATAACGCAAGGCAGCAAGCCTGCGCTGACGCGGTCAATAAACTGCGTGAGTTCCTGCCGGGCATCTCCTCCTTGCGGGATGTTCCGGTAGAAGATTTTAAAAAATACAAAGATCAATTACCCACAGAGGTACGCCTTCGCGCTCAGCACGTGGTTGAAGAGATCACCAGGGTTCAGAAAGCGGTTCCCCTGCTCAAAGAAGGGAATATTGAGGGCTTTGGTGAATTAATGATCGCTGGTCATGCCAGTTTGCGGGATTTATATGAGGTCAGTCTTCCTGAATTGGATTTGTTGGTGGAAATTGCGATTGAACAGCCGGGGTGTTACGGCGCCAGGCTGACAGGCGCAGGCTTTGGCGGTTGCACGGTCAATCTGGTGCAGGAGGAAAAAAGTGTGGAATTCATCCTTGCTCTGAAAGCGGGCTATGAGCGGCGGACGGGCAAAGTTGCCAAAATCTATCCCTGCCGAGCAACACAGGGCGCTCACCTTGTCCCCAAGGCTTCATTAAATATGTAATTTCTTAGTTTTGGGGGAAATCACCGCAGCCGCGATGAGGTGAAGAAAAGCAGCGCGATTCCAAACAGGCTGACGGCTACCAAGCCGATACCCACCCACAGCGTATCACCGCTAAAGATGTTCCTTAGGAAACCCCCATTCGATTTCGGTGATTCTGTTGATGATGCTGTTGGTGTTACTGTCCTCAATGTTGGCGTCGGTGATTTTTCGAGGGCTTCTGTTGGCGTCAGCGTGGGTGAGGGTGTGGCTTCCTGGGTTTCCGGTGTTCCAGGGTTTCCAGTTGTGCTTGTTGTTTCAGCTGTCTCTTGCCCCCCTTTTTCACCAGGAACGATGACGAGTTGTTCCTCGGGGAAAATGGCTGAATCCTCCGTCAGGCCGTTCTGCGACAACAGGTCCGCCAATGGGATTTCATAGGCGTCTGCAATCGCCCACAAGGTTTGCCCGTATTGAACGATATGAATCACGGAACCGTCTGGATTGGGTGTTGACGTCAGGACAGGTTGAACGATGGGCGCTGTTGTGCTGGTTGGTCCGCCTGGTGTAATGGTGGGTTGAATGACTGCGCTGCCGGAATGACCGAAATTGACCACGTAAACTGTCAGTTCCTGTGTGTCTAAGGCGACGCCCGCCCCAAACTCATTATGCCAGGTGGTGAGCATATTACTTAGATGGGGTCCTGATATTGCCCATACGTTGTTAACAACATAGGAGGATGTGTAGGTCCCCCGCGCCCAGTTTTCAGTGACCCATACCTGTTTCCCTTCACCGTAACCAACAGCAAGTGCCCGATCTGTGGCATCTGTACCGCCTTCGCCGGTATGTCCACCTCGAAGGGCGGGATCCTCAGCGATCCAATCCGCATGGTTTTGGGCGGCGATATTTAGATATTGATTCTCCATAAGAGGTTCTAAGCCGTTTGCGGCACGAAGAGCATTAATTTCAGCCAGGACCTCATACGGCTCACCAGCCTGTGCCTGAACCTTGTCCGGTTTGGTAAAAAATGCAAAACTCAGACAAAGGACAGCCAGGAGTGTAATGATATTTTTCTTTTTTATCGTGTTGTTACCCATATTTTTATCAGTATCAAGGCAGAAGGGGGACAATTTGAAATTAAAGGCACTAAGTGTCAAATCCGGGGTGATTCTACTCAAGATCGAGAAAATTTACAAATCCGTTGTGAGTTTTTCGGTCATTCCCGGCTGGCAGCAACAAAAGCCTGAAACAACGCCTGCATACCCTTGTCATCGGGTAAACATTCCGGATGCCACTGCACACCCAGGGCAAAATCGGCGTCCTGGACTTCCAGTCCTTCAACTACTCCATCAGGTGCGAAAGCGGTCGCTTCCAAACCCTTCCCAACTTTTGCAATGCCTTGATGGTGCAGGCTGTTGACCTGGATTTCACCGTCGCCGAATATCTCATGCAGTTTGCTGCCGTATTTCAAACTGACCGTGTGAGCCAGCTTGTTTCGGGGGAACTTGGGGTACCAATCGTGTTTTAATGCCGGCTGTAATTGGTCCTGGATGTGCGTGTAAAGGTCACCGCCGAAGGCAACGTTCAATACCTGGATCCCCCGGCAAATGGCTAACAAAGGTTTCCCTGCCGCCAGGGTTTTTTCCAGAAGAGAAAACTCCATATGATCGCGTTCAGGTGAGACGCCGGATACTTTAGGGTGGGGTTGTCCGTTGAACCGTTTGGGTTCAATGTCGCCCCCGCCGGATAGGAGCAAACCGTCCAGCCTGGGGAGAAGGTCTGTGAGGGACGCAGTGTCTAATCCCACCGGGATGATGATGGGAATCCCTCCGGCGTTTTGAACGGCGTTGATATAATCCTGACCAACCTGACAAACAGGCGATCCGGATTGATTCTCAGTCAGGCTGCTGGTGATACCAATGCAGGGGCGATGGGATGATGGCATGGTTCCTCCAAAGATAAAAACCTCATCGGGAATCAACAAGGATCGTGATTGACGATGTTGAGCCCTGATGAGGTTAATTCCGCCGGGCGAGTTTAGCCGCTGCGGAAAAACTTAATGAGATTTGGATTCTAAAAGCGTTGTTTTAGCCGGGCGCGTTTGCCGGTGCGTTCGCGCAGGAAATACAATCGGGCGCGTTTAACCCTCGTGTGTCGGTCGACAACGACCTTTTGGATGCGCGGGGAGCGAATCAGGAAGTTGCGCTCAACGCCGATACCGTTGCTGGCGATGCGGCGCACGGTAAATGATGCGTCGTTGCCGCTGCCCCGGACGTATAGAACGGTACCTTTAAAAATCTGAATACGTTCTCGGTCGCCCTCGGTGATCCTCAGGTGGACGCTGACGGCGTCACCCGGGGTCAGGTGGGGGATGTTCTCATTGACAGGTGCTTCAACTGATTTTAAGAGTTCAGCTTGGTTCATCTTACGTTCCTTTACTTACAAATGATAACGACCAGGTCCTTTCGGACGCGAAAAGGGATTATACCATGCTCATGGTGCATGAGCAAGCATTTTATGGAGAATAATGTGTAGGGTGCGCTCCGATGTTGAGCGCACCACAATGGATGAGAAAGGTATATGGTGCGCAGAAAGGCGCAGCACACCCCACGGGGGATTGTATGAATATTGCAGGAGTGTTATGGAATGATTATTAAATTGATATGAAAATACGCTTGTAATAATTTGAGAGATGTATTAGAATAGGTCTTACATTAACTCCTTATTGGTGGGCAAGCAGCTGGGAACGTCTTAAAACAAAAGAAATCAAAATAATTAAATAAGAGGCAGGGGCTTTCGTTACATGGATTGCACGAACGCAATGATTACTGATCTTACAAATACTAAAGTGTAATTCTAAAAAGCTGGTCTGATTCGGACTGGCTTTTATTTATTTGGGAATAAAAACGGAAGGAGGTAAATCTGGCGGAATTTTAAACTCAACAAAAGTTTCTCTGATATCACTGAAACAACCCTTGATGATCGGACACCCAAGCGCACAGCTCTATAATCTCAAAACGGGATGCAGAGCGGGATGACACCATCAGCGGGGGAAGCAAACCAAGATATCTTAAAGCCTCAATGAAGGTTAAGCATAACTCACATTTTGGTTAGAACAATGTTAGACGCTAAAAGCGAGCGAGATCTGTCAGAGATAATTCGTTTGACACAAGATGTTTTTTCTCTTGGGGGTGAATTGGTTCTGAAGGGGTGGTTTGTCTCCCCGGGGGATGCCAAAGTTGGTTTTGAGTGCGTGTGAAAATTCAATTTTAGATCAAATGGAGGAATTTCGAAATGGAAGAAAAAACTAGGTTTATTAAGACTTTTGGCGCTTTACTGATCGCGGCGTTGCTGTTTGCCGCGGTGCCGGCGGGGGAGGTGAGGGCGCAGGAAACTATTGAGTATGACTATGGAAAATTTCATGCAGATGCATTAGGTGCTTCTGCCACAAGTACAGACTTCTATAGGGGAACGGGGTCGTGGTCATCCAATGAAAATTTAATGGAGTTCTATATTGACCCCGTTACCCAGTTGAGCTTAACTGGTGTCACCGTTGATGACGTGGATAGCGTGGTATACCGAACAAAAGATGACTCTGATGGTGGTGTTGATTGGGGATTCTATATCTATACTAATGGCGACAAAAATAGTTGGTATGAAGAGCGACTAATTTTTGAACCATTGTATAGTATTAACTATGATGGCGCTCCTGCGGATACCTGGAATACTTGGGATTCTGAAGGAAGCACAAATCAAATTGCGTTTTACGATGACCATTATTCTGCAATGGGTTTTTATTATGGTCCGACCCTTGCGGATCTTAAAGCTGGTCCAATAGATTGGTCTAATTATGGCTATACGGAAACAAGTATTGATTATGGTGCCCAGGAAGTCTTGTATTTCAAATTTGGAACAGGTTCAGCATGGGCTTCTACATTCTCTGGCTTGTTAGATGCTATCGAATTGACCATTTCCGGAACAACATACATTATTGATCTTGAAGAATTTGTCGACGAAGTTTTTGTGGATGATGATGTTCTTTGTGACGGAAATTTACCCTGCTATGCCACAATTAACGAAGGGCTTGATGCAGTTGCTGAAGGTGGGACGGTCAATGTGGCTGCTGGGACGTATGATGAAGTTGGACAAATTGTCATTGATAAAGACTTAACCATCGTTGGTGAAGATAAGGAAACAACCATCATCAAGCCGGATCAGGATACAGGATCCTCGGGTGACTCAAGGGGCTGGTTCCTTGTTCAGGATGGTGTTACCTTCAACCTTTCAAATGTGACGCTTGACGGCGATGGCTTTAAAGTTCATCAGGCCATTCGCTCATTGGGCGCGGGGACAATCAACAACAATATTATTAAAAACATCAAATACTCTCAATATGTTGGCTTGGGTATGGTCGCGATGGGCGATTACAATATGACCTTCAGCAACAATACCTTCAGCAACATCGAACGAGTTGGTATGATGGCATATGGGCCCGGTGTAACCAATGCTGAAATTTCTGGTAACACGTATACGGGCAAAGGCGAGGGTGATTGGTTAGATTACGGCATAGAAATTGGTGGCGGAGCAGTAGCCACGATTACGGGCAACACCATTTCCGATTGTGTTGGCGTTGCAGCGTCTGACGGTTCCGAATCTGGGGCTGTCCTGGTCACTGATTTATACGGTCCAGGAACAGGCGCAACGATTAATAATAACAACTTTACCAATAATACAATTGGTCTCGCTATTGGATACAATGACGCGGACATGAGCGTTGCTACCGCTTCTGGGAATACCTTTAGTGGAAATAAGTTTTCTATTTATGCTGAGAATTCCAAAAATATTAATCTCGCCGATGCGCTTGCCAATAACACTTTTGACAAGGCAGCCTGGATTGACGGCGGCTTTATCGTTTACAGCAGCATTCAGGATGCGATTGATGATGCCAGCAATGGCGATACGATCAATGTCGCTGCTGGGACATACGAAGAGAATCTTGTTATTGACAAGGCTCTCTCCCTACTTGGTGCTGGGCGCGATGTAACGACAGTGCAAGCTGTTGAAGGTCGAAATTTCAATGGCGGAGGCTTCCAATCGCCAATCGTAAAAATAACGGGCGATGCTGCATTATTAAACCTATTACCGCTTGAAATATCTGCGCCCTCTGGAATTGCGGGCGAAATGAATGGTTCTTTAGCTAATTTTGGACCGCAACCAGGGGATGATGAGTGGAATGTTTCAGGTGAAATAGTGTATGCTGACGATCCTTTGGGCAAAACTATACCTACCAATGTAAATGGAAAAATTGCTCTGATTGATAGAGGGGATATTGGTTTCTCAGTAAAGGCATACAATGCAGAACAGGGTGGTGCAATAGGCGTTATTATTGCAAATACATCTGATGATCTTTTAACGATGGGAGTGACCTCGGGGTATGAGGATATAAATATTCCCGTCATTATGATCACACAAACTGATGGTAATAATATTAAAGCGCAAGCTGAGACAGTTAATGCTGCCTTCCAAGAAAATCCATATGATATCAATGGGGAATCAATAACGATTTCTGGCTTTACCTTCCACGGCGTTGTACCTTTTGAAGTGCCGAGACCTGGTATGGCAACAGGTGATTGGGGAACGAGCGGCATTGAGCATTTGACCACCCAAGGTATTGAAACGGATAGTTCCGTTTATCCATATCCTGCTCGTCAGAATATAACAATCAAGGATAATAATTTTGTTTATGCTGGATCGTCAATCGTTTTATATAATGTCACAGGGTTTGAGATATCTAACAACATAATGGAGCGCACCTCATATTACTATGATGATCCTGCTGGCTATGAACAATACAAACCTCATGGCGGTATGATTGTTCATACTAGCGGTGGAAAAAATGGGCTCGTTAAAAACAATGTTGGGTTTAATCCCGGAGGAACAATTTCAATTGGCGGTTCAGATATTGTCGTTGAGGGTAATACGATTCAAGCTCCAGCAACACCATTGGAAGGGGATCTTGCCATTTCGCAATATGGGATTACTACATTATTTGGAAGTGATATAGATATCCTGAATAACACGATTACTGGTTTAAAGGCTGGTCCTCATAGTAGTTACAATGATGGCTGGCCTGGTGCGGGTATTTGGATTTACAGTACTGATTCCAATATTTATGTTGAAGGGAACACCTTGCAGGGCAACACGATTGGTGTAGGTGCCCAGATTGGCGATACAGTCGTTCCTCCAATCTTACGTGAAAACAAGTTCCTTGATAATACATACAGCGTTCTCAACCAAACTGGCAATATTAGCACAGCCACAGTGGAAGTTGATGCGAGGGAAAATTATTGGGGTTTTGAAACTGGTCCCAAGATTTATTCGGTTTCCGAGATGGGCGCTGAAGACTGGGATGAGTTTTATGAATTGCTTGATGACGATCCCACTCCATTTCCTGATTATGCTGTTAGTGACATGGTGTTGTTTGTCCCATGGTGCCAGGATCAAGATTGTGTAAATATTGTTCCTGACGAAAACGGCGTCATTGAAATTCCCGCTGGCACATCTGGCGATGTCGTACAGCAATATCTCAACAATGCACCCGAAGGAACGGTGATTAAATTCTTGGGATCACCAACCGGACTCCCGGGTGGATTTGAGATCAATACACAAAACCTGACCATTATCTTGATGGATGGCACAATCATTGAGAACAACTCCCCCTGCTTCGTGATCAACGCTGACTACACTAAGATCACCACAGAATCGCCGGGCGGAGCAACCTGCGTGCCCACAAGCGGCTCCAACGGCATTGACGTGGCTGCTGGTCTGACGGATATAATCATCGAAGGGTTAGAGATTGACGGAAGCGACCAGGACACCGGCGACGGTATCAACTTTGCCGGTGCTATTAATGATGTGATCCTGCGTGACAACTTCATCCATGATCTGGATGGCGATGGCGTCGAGTTCACAACAGCCCCCGCTGGCACAGTTCAGGTGCAGGGCAACCTGTTCATGGACAACCTCGGTGTGGGCGTGGAAGCGCCATCTAATGTGGACGTCACGTACAATGCCTGGGGCCATATGGACGGCCCGGGGTTAGGCGACGGTGTCTCAACCAACATCACCACCATCGGCAACTGGACCCATGTGGACTTGTATATGGAATCCTCTGGAACGGATGTGACAGACGAAGTTCGGGAAGGGGAGACCATCACCTATACCATCTATGCCAACCTGCAACGGGCAACCGGTGCGGATTTCAAACTGAGCTTCGATCCAGCTCTCCTTGAAGTCAGCAGCACAACACTGGGCAGCGTTTTCACTGGTCCGGCAACCGGTGCAGATGTGATCACCTATAACAACGGTACTGGTGTAATTCACTTCGCTGGTAAGCCTGATCCCTTTGCTGAGCAAAGCGGAGCGGATTTGGTACTCTTCACAGTAACCTTCACAGCCAAAGCCGACGGCGTCAGTGACCTGGAATTCGCCGAGGATGACTTCGCTATGTCGCCCCCCAGCGGTCCCTCGAATAACATCTACGCAGCTGAGCTGACTGACAGCAGCGTGACAATCCGCAATCACTTCACAGTGACCGGGACAGTCTCGATGCAAGGGCGTACTATTCGCTCAGACGTTTCCTTCATATTAACATCCAACTCCAGTCTCTTGTGGGGTCCTTTCCAGACCTTTTCCATTGACCAAATCAGCGACAACGTATTCCTGAGTCAAGTGGTGGAGAATGTATATCAGATCACGATCGAACAGGATCGCTATCTTGATCTCGTAGTGGGGAGCGGCAAGACGATTGATGTTGCTGCTAATATGATCCTCAATCCGATTGAGCTCTTTGGTGGGGATGTCAACAACAGCGATTCAATTAGTTTGGATGACGCATCCATTGTTGGTGGCGATTACTATGAGACCGGCGATAATGATGGTGATGCCAACTTTGATGGCATAGTTAATATCTTTGACCTGGCACTGGTCGGCGGCAACTATGGTCTTGTGTCGGATACGGCTTATAGCAGCTGGACACCCGTTACTCCTTAATCGAAAAGCACAATTTTTGCAGGCTGGGCTTCATGCCCAGCCTGCAAGTAAGCTTGAAAAATAAAAGTAGTTCAATTAACGGTAATGGAAATTGATTATTTATGAATATACGATTATATAAGCGCCTTGATCTCAGGTGGTTGGCAGCGGTTTTATTGTTGCTGACCGCACTTGTGCCGTTTATAGAGGTGCATGCACAGGGCGATACACTTCTACAAGCTAGTCCTGATGTGAGTAGTGTCCCTGCGGGGAACCAGGTCTTGTTTCGCCTTGAGGTTACGGATGGCTTAGAGGTGAACGCCTTTGATGTAAGGATTGCGTATGATGAGGAAAAATTAGAGTTGACCTCTTGGGAGTACGGCGATTATTTGTCGAACCTGTCGGCAGTTTACAAGAAAAAACAAACCGGTTTTTTTAGGTTGGCTGTCACGCAAATCGCCACGCCTGCAGTCTCCGGTGACGGCGTGCTTCTGGAACTGCTGTTCACTGCGAAAGCGACGGGAATGGCTGAGGTTGAGATCACGGAAGCGGAATTTGCCGATCCAGATGGGAATCTTACGACGCCTGTGTGTGAACCTGGCCAGGTGTCTGTGACTAATGACCCCACCTATACCCCCACGCCCACGCTCACCGCGACGGTCACGCAAACGACTGATCCAGCCAAAGGCACGCAAACACCGACGAAAACCAAAACACCCACGCGAACCAGGACAGCCACAAAGTCGCGTACGCCCACACCAACCCGCACAACGTGGTCATCTTCTGGGGAGGAAACCACCTTGACAGCCACCCGTACGTTGACGCCTTCGGCATTATCGGAGGGTGAGGAATCAACCTTGCAAGGGTACCCAATGGAAGCGGGAATGGAGGGCTATCCCATTCGGTCCGAGGTGACTCTGACACGGACGGAGACGGCGGTGGGAGCTTCAACTTCTGTCAGCAGGATGGATCAGATGGCTGAGTCCGAGATGGGTGAAGCCCCATCTAATGCGGGGGATCGCGCTGGAGAGGGTTCAAACGGGGCGCTGGCAACAGCCTCTCAGGCTGGATGGCTGAACTTCGCACTGTGGGGTGTATTGATCCTTGGAATTATCGTAATTGTCATCATGATATTTATTTTGATGAAACGTCAGAGAAACACAACAGAGGATTTATTGTTATGAAATTTTGGAAGCAAAAGAAATACGCAGTCATGGTTCTTACCTGGATGCTGTTGATGCTGCCGATGGGCATCGTCGCAGCGCAGGGAGAAGATGACGCGCGTGTCGGCTTTTTTGAAACCTATGAAATCCAGCCCGGGAGCAGAGTTGAGGTGCCGGTTCAGATTGAGGATGTCCAGGACCTGTATGGGATTGACATTGAAATTAAATTCGACCCTGAGGTGATCAAGATCGATGACGCTGACCCTGAGACGGAAGGCACTCAACCCGCCTTAGGGACATTCCTGGATGCTGGCTTGACTCTGTTTAACACCGCCGATAACGAAGAAGGCGTGATCCGCTTTGTGATGAGCCAGATGAACCCCAGCGAACCGAAATCCGGGGAGGGCAATATTTTGGTTCTTTATGTTCAGGGTTTGGCAGAGGGAGAAAGCGATCTTGAAATTACCATCCTGGAGCTTTCGACCCGTGCTGGCGAAGGCATTGCTGCAGAATCCGTAGATGGGGTGGTAACCGTCTCGGAGGCGGCTGCTTCCAAAGAATCGACGTCTATCCCCGTGCAGGACCCCACCTTGATGGTGATTGTCCCCACATCGCAGCCCACAGAGAAACCGGAGAACACCCCCACCCCAACGATGACGTCCACCCTTTCATCTGAGGAAGCTGAAGCTGAAGGTTCAGTATCCCTTGAAACAACAACACAAGCGGAGTTGTCAAATACCACCACCCCAACGACACACGCTGTATCCCAAGGGAATGTATCCCAAGGGAATGATACTGAACACCAGCCAACAACCAATGAGGGGGATGAAAGTTTAACTGAAGAGGACAGCATCAATACCACGGCAGGGTTCACCTTGGTAAGGCATTGGTGGATTGTCGCCTTAGTCCTGGTGATTGCCCTTGGTTTGGGCGGCTATTTATTATCGACTCGAAAAAGCGTTTGATCGGGAAGTGAAGGTTGAACATGAAACATAAAAAATCAAATTTTCTACAAATGACTGTTTTCCTGGTTGTAATGATACTGTTCTGTTTCCCTGGAAGGGTGAATTCACAGACGATAACAACCCATGTCTTTGTTGACCCGGATACGACCATCGTCACGACGTGCGGCACGCAGACGGTGGAAGTGCGCGTGGAAGATGTCACTGACCTGACAGGCTACCATTTGGAGATTTCCTTTGATCCCGCGGTGATTGAGGTGACGGATGTGGTTAACGGCGGTTTCTTAGCACCGCCCGGAGAAAGCGCGCTATACGAGCCGACCAATGACATTGACAATGTCACCGGCTTGATCACCTTTGGGCTTGTGCAGCAGGGCGATGGTTCGGGCGATCCCGACCCCAAATCCTGTGGAGAAGGCGAGGAATGTGTTCTGCTTACCATCACGTTCCAGGGCGTGGCCCCTAAGCAAACAACCTCCATTAAAATCGAAGCTGACAGCAGTATGTTGGTTAAATGGCCAAATGTGGATGAAATTGATTTCACAACCGCTGATGGATCTGGATCGGTCACCACCGAATCCTGTGCACCCACCGGAATTACGCTTTATCCTTACTGGCTTGACGAAAATGAACCCATCGGCACCTTAATTAGCGATTTCTTCACTACAGATCCAGACGGGTTCCGTGATTCCTTTACCTATACACTGGTCTCAGGGGCTGGGGATGATGATAATGATTCCTTTACGATTTCTGGTTCAAACCTGATATCCAATAAAGAATTTAATTTCGAAGAAAAAGACACTTATTTTATTCGTGTGCGCAGTACAGATTGGGGCGATAAATGGATTGAACGAATATTCCATATAGAAATTGAAGATGTCAACGACCTACCAGTCGCTGATGACCAGAACGTGTTTGCGACACAGGAAACCCCTATTGACATCACACTGACCGGTTCTGATGAGGATGGTGACGATCTGTGTTTTGAGATCCTCTCCGGTCCCGCTGATGGCATTCTCTCTGGCACAGCCCCCAACGTGACCTATACCCCCGGCGATGATTTCTTTGGTACAGACAGCTTCACTTTTAAAGTTTGTGAGTGCGGCACTACGATTTGCAGCGATCCTGCTACCGTCACAATCATTGTGGATGAAAAGAAAGGGACGGATTATTACTTCCCGATATTCTTTAACTAAGGCCAATAAACTCCCTATTGGAAAAGGCTGCCCTGGTTCCCTGGGACAGCCTTTTTTAGTTTACCCCTTGGATCATTAATCAAGTCGTAGGGTGCACACTTCAGTTATGCGCACCAATAAATGTCAAACCCACATGTGGTGCGCAGAAAAACCCTGCGCACCGCACACGCCTCTATTCCCTTTTCACTCTGGATATGTTATACTAATCCCGCTGTTAAACGAATAGACAGCACTATTTCACACGTCTCCTGATTTGTCCTGCGTGCCCATATGATGGGTGAGGGGCAAGCGAAAGGAGACGGAGGCTAAAAACGCAAAGGAGTTTATAAAATGTCACCTGTAGTTACAATGAAAGCACTGCTGGAAAGCGGTGTCCACTTTGGTCATCGCACCAATAAATGGAACCCCAAGATGCGTTCCTATATTTTTACGGAACGCAATGGTATTCATATTATCGACCTCCAGCAAACGGTTGATCTGCTGGAAGAAGCCTACAATTTTATCCGCGACAAGGTTGCCGATGGCGGCACGGTGCTGTTCGTTGGCACCAAACGTCAGGCGCAGGACCCCATCAGCGAGCAGGCGGAACGCTGCGGTATGCCCTATGTCAACGAACGCTGGCTGGGCGGCACTATCACCAACTGGTTCACCATCCAGAAGCGCATCTTTGAGCTGGAGCGCCTTGAGCGCATGCGCGACAGCGGCGAAATTGACCTGCTGACGAAAAAAGAGGGCTTGATGATTGAACGTGAAATCGAACGCCTTGAAAAACGTCTCAGCGGCATCCGCATCATGAAACGCCTGCCCGATGTCCTCTTTGTAGTAGATGTCACCCGAGAGGACACTGCTGTCCACGAGGCGAACTTGAAAGGTATCCCCGTCGTGGCGATTGTGGACACCAACTGTGATCCTGATAATATTGACTATATCATCCCCTCCAACGATGATGCCATCCGCGCCATCAAGCTGTTGGTCGGCAAGATTGCCGACGCGGTGATGGAAGGCCGTGCGATCCGCGGCAAAGAAGCTGCGGAAGAAGAATTGATGGCAGAGCCCATGCCTGCGGAAGTCTCACGTTTTGTTGATGACGATGAGGACCTGGAGGATGAAGTACTTCTGGGTGAGTCCACTCTCAAGCACCTTGGAACTTCAAAGAAATCCAAACGGCGTGATCTTGATCTTGCGGAAGAAGACGAAGAAGAAGAGGTCGTCGATGAAGTGTTAGAAGAAGTCGTTGAAGAAGAACCCGAAAAAGAACATGAGGAAGAACTCGAAGTAGAATCCGAAGAGCTGGAAGAAGAGTCCGAAGAAGAACTTGAGGATGAGCTGGAAGAAGAACTCGAAGAAGAGCCTGAGGAAGAGGTTGAAGAAGAGCAACAAGAAGAACCTGAGAAATCGGCGGAGTCTGAAGAGGAACCTGAGGTTGAAGAAGAAAAGGACGAGGAAGAACCTGAAGAAGACGTCGAAGAAGATGACGACGATGAGAAAGATGACTGAGCATTAACCCTACAAATGGCATGAAGACAGGAAAGTAACACATTATGGAAATTACCACTGAAATGATCAAGGAATTAAGGGAAGCCACCGGCTGCGGCATTCTCGACTGCCGGACCGCACTGCGCGAGGCTGACGGCGACTTTGACAAAGCCGGAGACTTTCTGCGGCAGAAGGGCCTGGCGAAGGCCGCCAAACGCGCCAACAGGGAAGCCTCTGAAGGCGTGATTGAGATTTACTCTCACGGCGAAGGCCGGCTGGCTGTGATGATCGAAGTCAACTGTGAAACAGACTTCGTAGGCCGCTCTAAGGAATTCCTCGACCTGGCGCATGAATTGGCACTGCAGGTGGCGGCTGCCAACCCTCTCTATTTGACAGAAGAGGACATTCCCCAGGAAGCCCTTGACCGCGAAAAGCAAATTGCGACTTCCCGCGCTAAAGACGAGGGCAAGCCGGAAAATGTCATCCCCAAGATCGTGGAAGGATACCTGAAGAAGTATAAGGAAGAAACTGTCCTGCTGCAGCAACCCTACGTTCGGGATAACAGCATGACGGTCCAGGACCTGATCAACGAGCAGGTCATCAAGCTGGGCGAGAAGGTCGTCGTCCGGCGGTTCGTCCGTTGGGAACTGGGCGCCGAATCCGGCGTTGAGGAAGACACTGAAACAGAGGATGCATAAGAATTAGAAGGCCAGCCAAAAGGTTGGCCTTATTTATAAACCCGGGATGAGATGAATCGAGGGCCAATAATGATGAAAGAGAATGGCTTGAATTATCGACGGATCCTTTTAAAGATCGGCGGCGAAGCCCTGGCGGGGGAGGGCGGCTTCGGCATTGACCCGAATAAAGCCACCCATATTGCCGAGCGCATCAAGGAAGTGCATGATATGGACGTGGATGTGGCGATCGTGATCGGCGCGGGCAACCTGTGGCGGGGGCGGCGCGGCAAACACGCCGGTATGGATCGGGCGACCGCCGATTACATGGGCATGCTGGCAACTGTGATGAATGCCCTGGCGTTGATGGACGCCTTCGAACGCATCGGCGTCCTGACCCGTGTGCAGTCCGCTATTGAGATGCGCTCAGTAGCAGAGCCTTATATCCGCCGGCGCGCCATCCGCCACCTGGAGAAGGGGCGTGTGGTGATCTTCGGCGGCGGAACGGGCAACCCTTATTTCTCAACCGATACGGCTGCTGCCTTGCGAGCCATGGAGATCGAAGCCGATGTCCTCATCAAAGCCACCAAGGTTGACGGCGTTTATGATAAGGATCCGCAAAAGCACAAAGACGCCCAAAAATTTGACCATCTGACCTACATTGATACCCTTAACCGCCGGCTGGAAGTGATGGACAGCACGGCAGTCTCCCTTTGCATGGAAAACAAGCTTCCCATCCTGGTGCTCAACCTATGGGATGAAGACGCGCTGCCAAAAGCATTGCGCGGCGATCACGTCGGCACCCTGGTGGATGACATCAAGGAATAAGCTGCCAGGAAATACATTCATATATCGTTGTTAGACAAAACTGGCCTTAATGAGGCCGTTTTTGTTATAAGCGTCCCTGAAGTTGCTGGATGTTTGGACGGGTGCGCCGCCCCTTGACCGTGGCGATGTTATGGAATAGAATTTAACGCCTGAAAGCCCTCGTAGCTTAATTGGATAGAGCAACTGCTTGCGGAGTAGTAGGTTGCGCGTTCGAGTCGCGCCGAGGGCATTAAATTTATTTGTATATTAATTTTATTTGGGGAATAATATAAAAATCTATTTTAAAAGTTTTTAGTAAAAATATTTATCTATGAAGGTATGTATTATAATTGTGTTGTTGTCAAGTACAAAAAACAATTTATCCAAATACATTTTAATATTTCCGCATTGGGGATAAGGAAAATGAGATGGTTATACATCAATTTGGTGGGTCTTGGACAGAGGATAAATTAAGTTGTCTCCATCAGTACTTAATTGCTTATAGAAATATTTTTATAAAGAATAAAAAGGCGAGATACTTTACTACCTATTATGTTGATGCTTTTGCTGGAACGGGATTTAGAAATCAACCTTATTGTGATGAACAAAGTGAATCCCTCTCTTTGTTCGAGGATGCTGAAGCAGAAGAAATAAAGTCATTTTTCAATGGTAGTGTTAGAATTGCTTTGGAAGTCCCTGATCCATTTGATCATTATCTATTCATTGACAACAATCGCAATTATGTCGAATCTTTAAAAAGTATAAAAGAAGAATATCCGAAATTGGAAAATAAAATTACTATAGTAGAAGCAGAAGCTAACTCATTCCTATTAAATTGGTGTAATAAGATGGATTGGAAGAAAAATAGGGCTGTAGTTTTCTTAGATCCATATGGTATGCAGGTCGATTGGAAATTGATTGAATCTTTAGCTAATACCCAAGCAGTGGATTTATGGCTTTTATTTCCGCTTGGTGTGGCTGTAAATAGGTGCTTAACATCTGGCAAAATGCCTCCTAAGTGTTGGGAAAAATTGCTTACTACAACATTCGGTACAGATGAATGGAAATCTTTCTACGAACAAGAAGAAAATCATACCCTTTTTGGGTTACAAAAGAGGATGATCAAAACTGCAACTTTGGATGATATTACACGATTCTTTGTTCAAAGACTTGAAACCATATTTCCTGGAGTGGTTAAAGAACCCTTAAGATTGCTAAATTCGAAAAACAATCCAATTTACATTTTATGTTTTGCTTCTGCAAATCCCAGAGGATCAAGAATCGCCGTTAAAATTGCTAGTGATATCATAGGTAAAATGAACAGGATTAGATATGGCAGAGAATAGTAAAATCGAATGGACTGAATCAACCTGGAATCCAATAACAGGATGTACAAAGGTAAGTGCTGGCTGTAAGAATTGTTATGCTGAAAGAATGGCAATTCGACTTAAAGCAATGGGACATCCAAATTATAAAAATGGTTTTGAACTAACTCTTCATGAGAATGCTTTAGAAATACCATTAAGTTGGAAAAAACCCCAAATAGTTTTTGTCAATTCTATGAGTGATCTGTTCCATGAGGAAGTGCCAAACGAATTTATCCATAAAGTTTTTGATGTTATGCGGCAAGCTCATTGGCATACATTTCAGATATTAACGAAACGTTCAGAGAGGTTGAAGAACCTAGATTCACAATTAAAATGGGCTGATAATATTTGGATGGGAGTTAGTATTGAGAATAATGATAATCGAAGTAGATTACATGATTTGATTGCTTGCAGTGCATCAATAAAATTTCTGTCATTGGAGCCTTTGTTATCACCATTATATAATTTAGAATTAGAAAAGATTGACTGGGTTATAGTTGGTGGTGAGTCTGGCCCTGGGGCTCGACCAATGAAAAAAGAGTGGGTTTTAGATATTCGTAACCAATGTCTGAAAGCAAATAAACCATTCTTTTTTAAACAGTGGGGTGGGGTTAGAAAAAAGAAAAATGGACGCATGTTGGATGGGCGTGTTTGGAATCAGGCTCCTGATTACATAAAAATCCAATAATATGTAAGGAGAATAATTCGAGTTGAAGAAAATTGTATTAACAGGAGATGTTTATAAATAAAGACACCCAATTAATAACTTGTTGATAATATATTTTCTTCAAACCGACATAGTGAATTATTTAATGTTTTTTAATGTGAAATTAATAAGAAGTTGTAAAATTAATCTGTTATTAAGAGTTTCGATGTCCTCCCTTAACCGCCTCCAGCGCGAAACCGACACCGTCCGCAAGATGATCGCCCTGTACTGCCGGGCGCATCACGCCCCGCAGGGCGCGGATCTGTGCCCGGACTGCCAGTCCTTGGCGGATTACGCCGCCCAGCGGGTGATGCGCTGTCCTTTCGGTGCGGATAAGCCCACCTGCGACAAGTGCCCCGTGCACTGCTATGCGCTGGAACAGCGGGAGGAGATCCGCCGCGTCATGCGCTACGCCGGCCCGCGCATGCTCCTGCACCACCCAATCCTGGCGGCTCTGCACGTGCTGGATGGGCTGCGCAAGCCCCGCCACCGGTAGGGCGCACTGGGTTTTTCTGCGCACCATGATCGCAAGGCGAAGTTGTTGGTGCGGACCCCACCCAATAAATTTCAGGTATCATTTTAAGTGAATCCCGTTAGGGAAGAAATACTTCCAATAGTAAGACTGCAAAATGTATGAAAAAGCTAAAAACACGTTCATTCTCCCCCCTTATCCCCCTCAGCCTGTTGGTAATCTGCTTCTTGGCATACGGCGTGATGATCCCAGAGCTGGGTTACTATTGGGATGACTGGCCCTACGCCTGGATCAACCACATGTTCGGTCCTGCTGGCTATCCGGCTTTCGTCGCCTCAGACCGGCCGCATTCCGCCTGGATATTCATGGGGCTGACGGCGCTGCTGGGCGAGCGTCCCTTGGGCTACCAAATCAGCGGGCTGCTGCTGTATTGGCTGTGCGCTGTGCTCTTCTGGCTCCTCCTGCGAATGGTCTGGCCTCGGCATGAGAAGGAAGCACTGTGGGCTGCCATGATCTTTACCGTCTACCCGGGCTTCTTGGGACACCCCAACGCGCTGATCTACAACCATCACTTCGCCGCCATGGCACTTTACCTGTTCTCGTTCATCGCCATGGTGTGCGCTCTCCGGGAGCAAAAAAAAGGTTGGTGGTGGCACGTGCCCGCCGTCCTGGCGCTTGCCCTCAGCCAGTTTTCCATAGAGTATTACATTGGGTGGGAAGCCGTCCGCCCAATCGTAATCTGGATCGCCCTCACCCGCAACAAGCCGGATCGCGATAAGCGGATCGGCAGGAGCATTCTGGTGCTGGTGCCTTACTGGCTGGCGACCCTAGGATTCCTGGCGTGGCGCGTCCTGGTGCTGGGCTTCCCCTCCTATGAACCCTTCGGCGGCGAAGGGGTGGATGTGATCTCTCCAAGTTGGTTTTTCTCAGTCTTTGAGGAGATCGTTGACGCGGTTGTTCTGGTCTGGCGGCACCTTATCCCGCCCTTGGGCGAAATGGGATTTACCAAAACCTTCTGGCTGGGTTATACTGCCCTATCCCTGGCGGGAGCGGGGTTCATATTTGTACTGCTCCTCTGGCGGGATCTTCGCAGACGCAAAGATGAACGGGTGGGTGAAAGTTCACCTCAGCCTTTTACCCTGCCAACGCTGATCACGGGCATTCTGGGAGTTTTATTTGCCGGTGTGCCGTTTTGGCTGGCAGGGCTGCCCGTCCGGGTTGATCATCCAACCTTCAGCCGCTTTACCCTGGCTTTCATCCCCTGGACAGCATTGTTGGCGTCGATAATCTTACATGGAATTTCACAGATACGCAGGCGGTGGGGCAGGATTCTTCCCATTATCTTGCTCACTCTAGTGGTGGGAGGATCGGTGGGCTGGCATAATTGGAATGCCAATGTGTATCGCAACGGCTGGAAAGAGATGCAGGGTTACTTCTATCAGTTGGTGCGCCGCATTCCAGACCTGGAACCGGGGACAACGCTGATCATCAACGACATGCGCTCTCTGGATCTTTACAGCGACAATTCCCTCACTGCGGTGTTAAATTGGACCTATTCACCGGAAAAAGCCTCAACGGAGATGGATTACATGATGTATTACCTGAGCGTGCGGCTGGGCTTGGGGTTACCTGCTCTGGAACCAGGCTTGCCCATTGAACAGGATTACCGCTCATTGCACTTTTCGGGATCGACGGATAAGCTGCTGGTGGTGTATTATCATCCTCCCGGGTGCCTGCGTGTGCTAGGGGCTGGCGACGCGAACCGCATCCCCAATTTGTTTCCAGAGGAGATGCAGGCGGTGCTTCCTTTGTCTGACCCGTCTTTGATCCGCACGGAAGGTGCCAGTCGCGCAGAGCCTCCTCAAAATATCTTCGACCTGGAACCGACGACTTCTTTTTGCTTCCTTTTTCAAGAGGCGGACCTGGCCGCCCAGCAGGGGGATTGGACGCGGGTTGTCGAGTTGGGCAAGGAAGCTTTTGCAGGGGATGACGTCCCCAACGAATTGACGGAATACTTTGTTTTTATTGAGGGTTACCTGCGTGCTGGTCAGCCCGAGGAAGCACTAACCTTAAGTCAGCAGGTGAGTGAGCTTGCAAGCGGGAATTTTGATGAGCGATTGTGCCACTTGTGGCGTTCAACAGCGGAAGACACGCCTGAGCTCTTTGGAGCCGGCGGTGTATTGGGTGAAGCCGAACAATTGTTTTGTGAAACGAATTAACGTCACAACCCAGATACAAAATAAATAACCGGTGAGGTAACCATAGCCACCTCACCGGATTTTCTGTTTTAATCAAACAAATGGAATACCACTATCCTAATCGCAATACAGCGCCAGGATGGCCGGGTCGCTCCAGTTGCCTGCGGCATCCTGAAGCATGACCCTGAGGGTGATGTTGGTTTGGGCGTCTTCGGTACCGCACCACAGGTTGAACTGGAAACTTCCATCGAAATAGTCACCATCCATAAAATCCTCTTCGATAAAGAAATCAAAGGGGTTAAAATGGGTGTCTACTTCCATGGGTTCGAATTTGGCGAAATTCACATCCCCCTCCTCATCGGTAAAGTGAATCCAGCCGTCAACAGGTGTTCCGTCCGCGGGTATTTCTATCCGCTCGTTGTCGACGGGGTCCATGATGTTTCCTTCAGGAAATTCAACGGCTGTGATCACCGGGGGCGTCCCCTGGCCATTCTCGGCCTCCTCGGTTTCAGCCTGGGTTTCCTCAGGTTGTGGGGTAGCGGAAATAACGCCGCCCGGCATGCCAGCCGCACCGTCATCAGCGCCCTTGTCTGCCTTACCGCCTGCGCCGCCTGGTCCGCCAGCTTTTTTGCCGCTACCGCCCTTGCCCCCTTTTCCGCCTGTACCCTTAACAGTTCCTGGAGCGCCGTTTAATGCTGCCTTATCGCCCTTCCCGCCCTTTCCGGCTGTAGGATGTACGTTGCCGCCCTTTCCACCGGCACGGCCGGTGTCTGCGTCAGGGCAATTGGAAGCGTCCCCGCCACCCCCGCCGTTGGCTGTGGCATCACCGCCCGCGCCGCCGCGCATCGCCGGTATGGAAACCTGAGGATACTTCTTCATGCGAATAAAGGAGGTGCCGCCTTTGCCGCCTTTGGCATAGGCTGAGCCGCCCCGCTTGCCTTCGATGCAGCTATTGCAGACGCCGCCTCCCGGGTTGGCTGCGTCTCCGCCATCGCCGCCGGTGGCGGTGGCATTTCCGCCGTTTCCGCCGTTGTTTCCACCGCCAGGCAAAGTCGTGTTGACAGCAATCGCGCCAACCCCCCATCCCTCAAAAGTTATCCTGCTGAAGCGGCCGTAATAGGCTGCCCTGCCGCCCTGTCCACCGTAGGCTGAGGCTCTACCGCCAATAGTCGGATTATTGCAGTCCGTGACGCCTGGGCCAGCTGTCGCAGTGGCATCCCCACCATCCCCGCCTTTGCCAAGCTGTATAATAACAGGGCCTGGTGCGCCTTTACCTTCCATGATCACCTTATCGCTGGCCGACTTCAGGATGATCTCGCCTGGTTTGCCACCTTTCCCGCCAAAAGCGGTGGCGCTGGCCCCATTTTTCGATGTAGCGACCGCGTCCTGCCCATCCGCACCGCTGCCGGTGATCAATTTTGCCCCACCACATACAACGATGTCATCATGTGGGTGATAGATTCTAATTGTGCCGCCGTTCTTTCCGCGGGCACCATAGACCGTGCCTGTGCCCACCTTGGGTCCTGGCGCAGGAACGCCATCCTTAGCTATTAGTGTTGAACCGGAAGCAAAGATGAGGGGCTTTCTGCCGTTAATCGTCCAAATGGCATTCTTGAAGGTTTTGGCTTTAAAATTATATATCACAGCATCTTCTGGCTTTGGCAGGTTGGCACAGTCGTATTCCGTGTCGGCGGTGGGCTTTGCCAACCCGGAGATGCCAGACGTGAATTTCCCCTCAGGAATGACATAAATGGAGAATCGCGTGAAACCAAAAGATTGCTTATCTTTGGTAGAAACCTCGAGGAAGAATGTCATGACGCCGACTTCTCCCAGCTCGACGGTTGTGGTTTTTTCCTGTGAAATTCCAATTGATTCATCCCCTCGAATAAAAGCCCATTGGTATTCGAGTTCGTCTTCTGGAATGGGGGTGTCAATCAGGCTGTCTAATTCAAGTTCATCCCCTTCCTCATAAAACAAACCCGGAATATCAGTGGAGACAGCAATATACTCGTCCTGCTCTTCTGCTTCAAAATCGACCACAAATACTGTGATCAATGTCGAGGAACTTTCGTTGCCATTGTCATCTACAGCCATCAGGTTGATGGTAAACAAACCGGGCTTATCCAGAATAAGGGTTGTCTCCCCCATTTCAAGCAGTTCCTGTGCATTGTCATCTGCTGATGTTTCCTGATCTGTGTATGTGTCATAAACCATCAAATTGATCTCATCAATGGGATCATCATTGGGATCAATACATTCCCCCTGCAAATCCAGGTAGGCGAAACCATCCTCATTCATTTCGATGGTCAGGGCATCCGGAGACAGACTGCACACGGGGGGCTCTGGTTCATCAGCTGGTTCAAAGGGCAGGGGAGGTGTGAAGACGATATCCTCGACATCGCCGACATTGATGATGAAATCCCCGTCAATGTTCATCTCCGAATCACCATCTCCTAATATGAGGGGGTCATCGGGGGAAAGGTTGAGGGTGAGATTCGCTGTCCCTCCGTCCTCGCCGCAGACGTTGTTGAAATCGCCGCTGATGTTAAATGCACCGCCAGCCTCGATAGTAACATTTGAACAATCGGCTTCTATATCCCCGGTGATCGCCACATCGCCGTCCACGATCAGGCTGACATCATCTTCAAAGGAGACCACCACATCCTCAGGGATATCCATGGAAGGGATATGATATTCACCTCCCTCAATTGTGACACTTTTCTGGGGTTCAAAGGATTTACCCTCCTCAATGGATGATGAACCGCCCAGGAATCGAGTAAGCAGACACCCCATAGTCAGCATAGCAACCACCAGTGTGATCAATATTACCCACAGCTTGATGGGACGCTTAAGATGGATGGTGTGGGAAGTTACTTTTAGTCTATTTGGCTGTTTCATTATTTTTATCCTCTTTTCTTATAACACTCATCCCATAATTGAAGAGATGAGTACTATTGAGATCACGCACTAGCAATCAAGACGAATATTGTCTCAAAACGACCTCCTCAAACACAAAGGGAAGTCATTGATCACTGCTTAGCCAATTACGAATAAAAATTTCAGCCGTTAGGAAGACGATATTTGTGGGGATGATAGAACAAGGCAAGAGCTTTTGACTCTTTGTTGGTTTCTATAGAAATTTTACACCTTAAATATTTTAATAGGGGAGATTAATCCGTGTCAAATTCAATGCTTTGATGATGGATTAAGTATAAAAAGTTATGGGTGGGTTGGAAAGGCTGAGATCAAGACGCATAAAGAATACCCCTCCAAAGCAAACTGGAGGGGTATTTGACTTTTTAATTATTTTAATTTGATTCAATCCACATTTACCGGGCATTGGAACACGCGTTTTTCGACGGGCATCACCGCTTGCCCCTCAATCTCGAAGGTGCCCGACAGGCGGATGTCCTCCGAGGAGCTGCCTACCATCACCTCCACATTCCCCGGCTCCAAGCGCAGATCCAGATCGTGTCCGTAGAACGCCAGCATGTTCACTGGAAGACGGAAGGTAATTTGCCGTTCCTCGCCAGGTTCCAGCGTCAGGCGTTGATAACCCTTCAATTCCTTTATGGGGCGCGGGATGGAAGCATAGGTCTGGTGGGTGTAAAGCTGAACGACCTCGTCACCAATGACCTCTCCTGAATTTTTAACCCGCACTTTCACACGAACTTCATCTCCCACACTGACCTTTACGGGTTCAACCTGCAGATCGCTGTATTCAAATTTGGTGTAACTTAACCCATGTCCGAAGGGGAACAGGGGCGTCACGCTTTCGTCCACATAGTCCCCATACCAGTGAGAGCGCTTCCCGGAGAGCTTGGCATTGTACACCAGGGGTAATTGCCCTGCTGATCGCGGGAAGGTGATCGGCAGTTTGCCGCCGGGGTTCACGTCACCAAAGAGAACCTCCGCAACGGCGCGGCCGCCTTCCTCGCCGGGCAGCCAGGCTTCCAGGACGGCATTCACGCCATCCGCTAATTCAGGGATGGCATAAGGGCGTCCATTGACCAGCACCAGCGCCACAGGCTTGCCGGCTGCCAGGACAGCATTTGCCAGCGCTTCCTGAACCCCAGGCAGCCGCAGGTTGGCGCTGTCACGGGTTTCGCCGGTGGTGCATGCCGGCGTCAAGCCGGATTTATCCCCCAGCACCAAAATGACAGCATCCGCCTTCTCCGCTGCGGTAACAGCCTCCCCGAAACCGGAGTCATCATCGCTCGCGTTGTCGCACCCTTTGGCGTATAACACCTTTGTCTCCCGCCCGACTCCCTCACGGATGCCCTCTAGAATATTGACGACCTTAACCTGGTGGGGAGCAACATCATCACGATAAGATTCGCTGAAGAAGGGGTTTTCTGGGATTTGTGTGCGCACGAGTTCACTCATGGCAGTGTAAGAATAATCGCCAAACTGATTCCGATGAGAGTCAGCGTTGGGACCAATGACTGCAAGGGTGTTGATCTCTTTTACTAAAGGCAGCAGCCCATCATTTTTTAGTAAGACCATACTTTGGGCAGCGATGTCTCGAGCTAAACCGCGCTGCTCTTCGGTCTCGAATACTTCCACAACCTTCCCCTCATCAACATAAGGATTATTGAATAAGCCCAGCTCCAGTTTTATCTGAAGATGGCGCAGCACGGCTTGATCTACCCATTCGAGGCTGATATCGCCCGCTTCCAATGCCTCTCGGAGGGGATCGCCGTAGCAGACCGTAGTTGGAAGCTCAATGTCAATGCCTGCCTTCAAAGCCAAGACGGCAGCTTTGGCTTGCGTTTCTGCAACGAAATGAAAACTATGCAGCATGTTCACTGCTTCATAATCGGAGACAAGTAAGCCCTCAAAGCCTAGCTGGTCCCGCAGTAGGTCCCTGAGAAAGCGGGGTGAGGCGGCGACCACGTCACCGTCCAATTCGGGGTAGGAATTCATGATTGACGCGACGCCCGCATCCTGAATGACTGCCTGGAAAGGCATCATGTAAATTTCATGAATTTCCCGAAGACCGATGTGCACAGGGGCACAGTTGAGGCCGCCCTGAGAAAGGCTGTGTCCCACAAAGTGTTTGGCAGTAGCAATGACCCCCTGGGAGAGATTGTCGGATTGAAGCCCTTTGATATAGGCTGTACCAAAATGGCTGACCAGCAAAGGATCCTCACCAAAGGTCTCTTCGACACGTCCCCACCGTGGGTCGGTCGCTACATCTAAAACGGGTGCCAACCCCTGACGCGCGCCGATTGCCATCAATTGCTTACGAATCTCCTGGGTCATGTGCGCGGCCAGTTCGGGTTGGAAGGTGCTGGCAAGGCCCAGCATCTGAGGGTAGGTGGTCCCCCCCAAGACCACCGCGCCCATGCAACATTCCTCGTGCAGGAGGGCAGGGATGCCCAGTCTGGTTTCGTTGACCAGATACTTCTGTAATTTATTGGCCGCTTTAGCCGCTTTTTGCGGCTCGAATGTTGAGCCGCCACCCATCCGCGTGATTTGTCCAATACCATATCTCAGTTTGTTCGCCGTTTTCTCCCAATCCATCTCCCCATTGGTCTGGAGTTCGTGGATCCAGAATGAGCCTATCTGGGCGAGTTTCTCGTCCAGGTTCATCTTACTAAGGAGTTCTTTTGCATGTTTCTTGTTTGAATCCATTAAGTATTTCCTTCGATGGGAGTTGCTCGTCTGACGAGAACCCTCCCGGAGCGTGATCAGTGTTTTGAAAAAACTACCGCAGACCTAATAAGAGTTCGATAGTCAATTGGTCAAGGCGTTCATATCCCAATCCCCTGGCTCCCAGGGCTGCCCGGTTAAATTTCTCATTTTTCAGAGCGTCTGCCTTCTTCGCGGAATACTCGCCAAAATAGGCATCCATTGAGCCGTCATTTGCATTGATTTCCGCCAGTAGTGCTTGAATCTCCTCATCTGCGTTGAATTGAGCAGCTTTTTCCTTGAGGATCAAGTAGGTACGCATGCAGCCAAGGGCGAAGTCCTTAACGCCTTCGTAATCCTCGGTGCGGTAAGCGTGGGCATCAAAATGACGCATGCCCTGGTAATCCACATCTTCCAGGAACTTAACCAGATAGAAAGCGGCTTTAATATCCCGTGAGCCAAAGCGCAGGTCCTGGTCATAGCGTCCGGGATACTGATCGTTGAGGTCAATGTGGAACAGCTTACCCGACTCCCAGGCTTGGGCGACACCGTGCATGAAATTGATGCCGGACATGTGCTCGTGTGCCACTTCCGGGTTGACGCCGACCATTTCAGGATGATCCAGGGTGTTGATGAACGCCAGCATGTGCCCGGTGGTGGAATTATACAGGTCGCCGCGTGGTTCATTGGGCTTAGCTTCCAATGCGAACTTGAGATCGTAGCCCTGATCCAGGGCATATTCACAAAAGAAGTTCATCGCCTCCCGGCTGCGTTTGATAGCATCGATGGGGCTCTTGCTTGAGTCGGTTTCCGTGCCTTCACGGCCGCCCCAAAAGACGTAAACTTTTGCGCCAAACTCAACACCCAGATCTATCGCCCGCATGGTCTTCTGTAAGGCATAGGCGCGTACTTTAGGGTCGTTGGAGGTAAAAGCGCCATCTTTGAAAACGGGGTCAAAAAATAGGTTTGTGGTCGCCATAGGTACTTGTAGACCGGTTTCCTGCAGTGCTTTCTTGAATTCTTTCTTGATCTGATCTGCCTCCGAGGGTGAAGCATCAATGGGGATCAGGTCGTTGTCGTGGAAATTGACGCCGTAAGCGCCGACCTCCCCCAAGAGATGAACCAGTTCTGCAGGTGTTTTGGGATCGCGCACTGGCCCGCCAAACGGGTCACGACCGATGTTGCCGACCGTCCACAAGCCAAAGGTAAATTTATGTTCGGGTCGTGGTGTGTAATTTTTCATTATGATTTCTCCTTATCATATCTAATCTTGATGAAATTATTGGGTAATTGCAACCTGCTTTTTATCTTGTCTCATATTTTAATCCAGCTTACGCTGACGGAGCGTAAATCCGAAACTGACCGCTGTCATAAAGCAGCGCAAGGAAGTAAAGCATGCCGTCATAGTAGCGCCACTTCCCTGAGGGGATGGGCATATCCCACAGAGCTTGCACAAATGGCTCGCCAATTTCCCGGTCAGCAGCCAGGGCAGCTGCCGCAGCCATGGCGCCTAAACCGGTCGAATAGCCGTTGGAGAGGGGTTCGCCTTCCAGGGTGTAAAGGTTCGGAAAATGGTCACCATGCGAGCTTAGAAATTCTAACACATGGTTGGACTGCTTCACCTGCCAGGGGTCCGTGCCGAACCAGGTGTAGTCCATGGCTACATTGGCAAGGGTGCGCCAGGCGTCATAGCGGAAATCCGAGTGCTCGTTGCCCTCTCGTGGCGAGCCGTCGAAGTTGGCATAATCGGGCATCAACCCGGTTTCTGGGTGGGCGGCTTTATGAAAGAATTCCCGGCTGGTTTCGGCTGCCTCAGCCCAAAATTCATTATCCTGGGTCGCCCATTCCGCCCAAAGGTCGTAAAAGTGGGGCAGATGATAGGACGGGTCGGTATAGGTGGAGTCCCTTCCGCGGGGGACGAAGACAACCTGCTTGGCTTCGGGGTCAAACATATTGGTTGCCAATCCGGTGTCCTCTTCGTTTTTATGCAGCATGGTGTCCAGGATCGCCTGAGCTTCAGCCTGGTAGTTGAAGATGTCCTCGCCGTTCCCCCAGCGTCCGGCAGCAAAGAACAACGCGGTCGCGAACCATTCCTCGCCGTCCGACGCGGGATTGGCATGCAGTTTTTCACCCTCCGTTGTGCAGTGCCAGGCGAAGTAACCTCTATACGGTCCATCAGCCTGGTACATGTAAGTCTTGGCCCACTTCCACAGCCGGTTGAATTCTTCCTGCTTATCCAACTGTACGGCGATCATCATACCGTAGGACATGCCCTCTGACCGCACATCGCCGTTTCCGATATCCTCAATATAAGCCATATCCTCGCCGACAGGGTAATAGACGCGTTGAAAGTCATCATCGCCATAGAAGAGCTGGTCCCAGGCAGCGTTGATCTTCTCTTGAATCTCTTCATCCGACTTTCCCAGATATTCCTTGAAGAGATTACGATAGTCACCGCTTTCAAAGGAGCGAGGGGAGGATTCGTTTTTCATAGGGTCTGTATTTGATGGTGTGCAAGAAGAAACGAGAACGGTCAGCGTTAGCAAAAAAATAATAATCTCTGTAAAATGTTTCATTGTTGTCGTATTCCAACTCTATCCTTTAACAGCGCCAGCCGTCAAGCCGGAGATAATTTGCTTTTCAGCGACCAGGTAGAAGATGATAGTGGGGAGCGCGGCCATGGAGACAAAAGCCGCGATCAGCGCCAGATCCTGCCCATATTGTCCCTGGAACTGCATGGTTCCAAGAGGGAGGGTCCATAGAGAATCGTCGTTTAGCATGATCAAAGGAGTCAGCAAGTCATTCCAGCTTACGATCATCGTCAGGGCAGCCACAGCCGACAACCCGGGACGCGCCAGAGGAAGCAGAATGCGCCAGAAATAATCGAAGGCTGTGCATCCATCAATATAGGCGGCATCCTCAAGTTCGCGCGGTATGGCGCTGAAGAAGTTGCGCAGGATGATGATGTTGCCGGAAATATTAAAAGCGGTCTGGACTAATACAACAGCCAGGAGAGAGTCTGTCAGGTTCAATTGGCGGATCACCAGGTAAACGGGCATAATGGCGACCGTGATAGGGAACATCAGCCCCAAGGTCAGGAAGTTATAGGTGAAGCCTTTCCCGCGAAAATTGAAATGGGAGAAGATAAAGGCTGCCAGACTGCATACAAGCAGCACACCAAATGTGGTGCCGAGCATGACAATGATGCTGTTGAGTAACAGGCGCCAGAAGGTGCTCTGGGTAATGACGCGCACATAATTTTCAATCCTGGGTGGGTTGGGTATGGTATATGGTCGTGAATACATTTCCCCGCGTGTTTTTAAACTGCCGAAGATCAGAATTACGATTGGGGTCAGGATGACCAATGTCAGGATAATGAGAAATAAATATTTAAGAATAATGGGGACAACTTTTTTAGAGTCTCCTGCGTGTTGGGTGCTGAATTTTGTCATTATTAACTCCTTAACTCACGCTGCTAAATAATCTTGTCGTTCCATCAGCCGCCGGTAGACCAGGGAGAAAATCAGGTCGATGAGCAGCATCACGATTGCAACAGCAGAGCCGTATCCCAGCCAGAAGCGCACAAAGCCGTAGCGGTACATGTAGGTCGCCATAACCTCGCTGGCATTGACCGGTCCGCCCTTGGTCATCACCCAGATCAGTGTAAACTGGGTTAATGACCCCAGGATAGAAAGGTAAGCGCTGGTGCGAAGGGTGCCGCCGAGCAATGGGACGGTGATTCGGGTCAGCATCTGCCAGCGGTTAGCGCCGTCGATTAATGCTGCCTCTTCAATCTCATGGGGAATGTTTTGCAGACCAGCCATGAAGAGCAGCATATGCAGCCCGAAATATTTCCAGCTCAAAACAATAAAGATGGCGATGAGGACTAATTCGGGATCCCCCAGGAATGTTACAGGATTTAAACCAGGGATGATTTCAAGTAAGGCGTTGATAAAGCCGCGGTCAGGGTTGGGGTTAAACATACCCAACCAGATGATGGCGGTGATGACCTCTGAAAGCACATAGGGTAGGAAAAAGATGGTGCGGAAAAACCCCCGTCCCGGAAAGTCCCGCCCGACCATAATTGCAATGGCCAGCGAGATAGGAAGCTGGACTGCCAGGGAGAGCACGGCGATGAGCAGGTTGTTGATAACGGCCTTCTGGAAGATGGTGTCGGTCAGGATCTTTTTGAAATTATCCAACCCAACAAAGTCAGTGGCAGGGCCTAAGCCGTTCCAATCGAAAAGGCTGAAGTACAAGGATCGAAAAATAGGATAGATGATAAATACTGTGAAGATAACAATGGCTGGTAATAAGAACAGCATGATCGTTATTCGGTTTTTTGCCTGCCGGGTGAGCCCATAGCCCTCAGAAACTTTAGGTTCTTGTGCGGGTTGGGGTTGATACTGCACGGCCATTGTGGGTCTCCTTCAATTCTAAACCAATGACGCACTTCTAGAAAAACAAGCGGGGATTGATCTTGTTTTGACCAATCCCCGCTTCCTTAATAGTGAGTTTACTCTAGTTCTTCAACTGCGGAATCTTCGATCATTTGCGCCGTTTCTTCTGGCGTCATGGTCTGAGCGAAAATACCCTGGATAGCGTCATTGACAACGCTGCCCAATGCCGGGGTTAGTGCCTGATCGTAATAGAGTTGGAAATACTCTGCTTGCGCAAAGGATTCCTGAATCTGGATCATGATCGGATCACTTAAGCCAGCTTCTCCGCCTTTGACGACGGGAATGCAGAAGCCAACCTCAGCACATTGCACCTGAGATTCGGCTCGGGTGAGGTATTTGACGAAATCAATGGCCTCGGGTGGGGCATCTTTGCCGATACCGAAACCGTTGCCGCCGCCGACTGCGTCGTTGGCATCGCCGGCGCCGCCTTCAACCATGGGGAACTGGAACCAACCCAGATCGTCGCCGAGACCTTCGCCGGAGGCGCTGTTCTCTTTGAATGCACCGGGAGCCCATTGACCCATCAGGTCCATTGCGGCTTCACCATTGCCCATCACTGTGGCTTCATCGCCCCAGGTTGCGCCCAAGTAGCCGTCTTGGAAGGGTTCCATTTCGACTAAGCGCGCCAGTTCTTCACCAGCCTGGACGAAGGGTTCTGCAGTGAAGCTGCCAGATCGATCCTGAGCAGCCATGAATGCGTCTTCGCCGCCGATGCGGGTGGCGAGGTACTCCCACCAGAACGCACCAGGCCATTTGTCGCCTGCACCAACCGCGATGGGGGTGATGCCTGCATCTTTGAGGGTTTGCACGTCTGTGAGCAGCTCTTCCCATGTGGTGGGGGGTGCATCAATGCCAGCTTCAGCGAAGAGGGCTTTGTTGTACCACATGCCAACCATGCCCATATCCCACGGAACGCCGTAGTTCTTCCCCTGATAGGAGAATACGCCTAAGGCGCCAGGAGCAAAGGTACTGCGCCATTCGCCATCATTGGCATCCAGATCAGCTGTGATGTCTTTCATCAAGCCAGCTTCGGCATATTCATTCATTGTGCCGCCGCCCCAGCTCTGGAAAATGTCTGGTGGTGTACCGGATTGCATGACGGTGGTCAGCTTGGTTTTAAAGGCTTCGTTCTCCAACACGGTGATCTCAATGGTCACATTGGGATGCATTTCCATGTATTCGTCGGCGAGCTTTTGCCAAACGGCTTTTTGCTCGTCAGCGGTGGTGATGTGCCACCATTCAATGGTGACCGGTTCCGCTTCTTCCTCCTCTTCAACGACTTCTTCCGCCTCTGTGGCTTCTTCTTCTTCCTCAACTACAGCTTCTGTCTCCTCAACCACTTCGGGTTCTTCCGTCGCGGCTGGCGCACAAGCTGTCAGCACAAAGGTCGCAACCAGCACGATGCTGATGAGGGTCATAAGTTTGCGTAACATAAAACTTTCTCCTTCCTGAAATCAAAAAACGATAGTTGAAATTGGTGCGAAAAGTTTTCTTAGTGGACTTTTTTCGATAACACCTCCTCACTAAATGAGTTTTCCCTGCAGAGATGATGATTAATGATGATGAAGGGTTTATTTTTCTGATAGCTCACAGCAAGAATCGCGAATGACCAGTTCTGTCGGTAATTCAATCCGTTCCCCTTCTTTTTCAGGGTTTTCCAAGAGATCCAAGAGGACCTGGGTGGCCACGCGCCCCATCTTTTCCAGGGGTTGGCTGATTGTGGTTAGGGCAGGACGCACTAATGAAGCTTGGGGGATGTCGTCGAACCCAACCACTGAGACATCGTCCGGAATGTGAAGGCCGCGGTTGCGGATAGCATCCATGGCGCCCATCGCCATAACATCATTAGAGGCAAAGATGGCTGTGGGCGGATCAGGCAAGTTTAGGAAGGCATTGGCGCCGGCATGGCCGTCGGTTTGGAAGAATTCGCCTTCATAGATCAGGTCAGGATCCTCTTCAATATGGTAAGTACGCAAAGCTGAACGGTACCCGGCCAGGCGATCCAGGGCGCACCCCAGGTCTTTCCAGCCCGTGATAAAGCCAATTCGTTTATGGCCGAGTTTAATGAGGTATTCGGTGGCGCTGTACCCGCCGGACCAGTTCATGGCGCCGACCGCGGGACAATCGCTGCCGGTGCCTTGATGGTCGATGAGTACAAAGGGGAAATGGCGCTGGGTGAGTGTGTCAATGAAATCAGCTGGTCGGCGTGGCAGGACGAGAAGCAAACCGTCCACCATCCCCCGGGCAAGATTGGCTACGTAATTAGCCTCCTTGGAGGGCGCACGATGGGTAGTATATAGGATAAGGTCAATAGCCGCCAGGCTGAGTTCTGCATCTATGCCCCGGATGATCTCACCAATATAGCCAGTTCCCAAATCAGGTACAAGCACACCGATGCTGTTGGTTTTCCCGCCTGCCAGGCTGCGTGCCTGCCGGTTGACAACGTAATTTAGGTGTTCTACTGCCTCCCAAACGCGTTCACGGGTTTCTTTTTTGACATGAACGTCGTCATTGATGACCCGTGATACAGTTCCGAAGGATACCCCCGCTTCGGCAGCGACATCGAAAATGGTTACTTTGGAAGATCCTTTTTTGTTCATATCTTTGTAAGCGTTTACATTTCCTTTGAAAAAAATATGTTGGATATTTGCTTTTGCCTGAAATAAGCTGTTTTCAGACGGGAATATTGGTTATTGATGCGAAAAATTGTGAACAAATGATTCGAAACGCCCTGATTTATTAAATAGTATTAACAATCTTCTTGTAAGCGTTTACATGACCATAATATCATTAACAATTTTCAATGTCAAGGGTTTTTGGGAATAGATTTCGTCATACCTTTTGGATTGAGCCTGATGATACAATACTCTCATGTTTAAACGGATATCAATCCTTGCGCTTTTAGTCTCTATGCTGCTCACTGCATGCACGACCGTCGGCACATGGGAAGTAAACCCTTATCTATCCAAAGTAACACAGACCGATATTGGTGATCCGGTGTCGTTTTCTCCGACAATCCTTATACCGCCATTGACCCAAGTGCCAACCATCACCGCCAGGGCAACGCAAACCGCATTTATCACAGCCACATCAACACAACCGGCGACGTATTATTTCTTCGATCCCGGTGTCAACCCGTTAACGGGACTGCCAGTTGAAAATCCAGAAAACCTCGAGCGCCGTCCGGTGATGGTGAAGGTCTCCAACTGGCCTCGGCTGGGGCGGCCCCATGCCGGCTTATCCAGCGCGGACATTGTCTTTGAATATTTTATTGGTCACCAGATGAATCGGTTCCTGGCGATATATTACGGAGAGAACGCGGACGTAATCGGACCGGTCCGGTCGGGGCGTTTAGTAGATCCCCAGCTTGTCAATCTCTACCAGGGGCTGCTGGCTTATGGCGATGCGGACCCTCAGGTGGACGATGTGATCGTTGAACTGTTGGAGGAGCGCGCCCTGGCTTTTGCGGAGCTGCCCTGCCCGCCCATGTGCGGCACGGTGACACACAGTGCAACAGGTGTCTTCGCCGATTCGGCTGCAACAACGAAGTACGCTGTCAGCATTGGCATTGACAATACCAAGCCCGACCTGCGGGGAATGTTTTTCCAAGATGAACCTCCCTCAGGCGATGCCCAGGGAGAGTCCCTCCGTGTGGAATATGCCAATTTCAGCATTATGGAATGGCGTTATGATGCAGATGACGGCACCTACCACCTATGGATGGAGACGGAGACGGAAGACGGGCTGGACCTGGGGCCCATGACAGACCGCAATAATGGAGAGCCTATTGTCTTTGACAACCTGGTGGTCATGTATGCCGAATACATTGAATACGCGCCTTCGCTGCATGACATCCTCATCACGGATGCACAGGGTTACCAGCCGGCGCTCCACTTTCGGGATGGCGTATTGACTTACGGGGCATGGCGCGTGCCCGAGCCTGACCGCCCGATCATCTTCGAGACGCCAGAGGGGGAGTCGCTGCCCTTCAAGCCCGGCAGAACCTGGATAGTGATCGTCAGCAACAGTTCAGAGACGCTGCAGCCCAGGGGTGGGGAGTGGGAGATTTATTTCGCGCTGCAGTAATGGAGACTAGGTATTCGGTAAGAGGTATTTGGTATTAGGAGGTTATTGAAGTTGTGGTCTTGGTCTACAGCCTAGGTGTATGAGGACTAAAAAAATGGAATGCAAAACCCAAAAAGAATACCCCGAAATGAATTTGACAATTGGAGACTATCCTGAAAAATAAATGATGTTAGTTGATGGCGAGAGAAATAAAATTCAATGAGTATAAATTATAACCAACAAATCTTTTACCAGATTCTAACCCTGTAGGGCAAAAGCACCCCATCCCCAACCCTTCCCCTCGGGAGGGGTTGGGGATGGGGTCTAACAACATGGCTCACATTTAAGGCTGCCTCCTATGAATAGAAATACAAAGATTTCAAGGCAAACCTGGGAAAGATTAATCGAATGTGCTCGCGAGATGTGTAAAGAACCAACCCATGCGGAATCGCTATTATGGAATGAATTACGGAAAGAAAGACTGGCGGGATTTAAATTCCGTCGTCAGCACATCATCCAGACTTTTATCGTTGATTTTTACTGCCCGGCTGCGAAACTGGTAATTGAAATTGATGGCGCTATCCATGAAACACAATTGGGATATGACCAAGTGCGTGAGACGGATTTACGTACAATGGGTTATCAAATATTGCGATTCACCAATGAAAAACTGATTAACAATATGGCCAGTGTTATAGGAGAAATCCGTCAGACTCTTTCCCCGCCCAATCCCACAACCGCAACCAACAATATTCCAAAACTCAATCCCCCTCATGATAGCTGGCCATGATCTTTGAAAACAGTCGAGACCAGTAAAATCCCAAAAACTCACACAGCGGCTATTTCCCTAAAACGTCATTACCAGATAATACCCCAACATCGCCGCCCAGATCCAGGTATCGATGCGGTCCAGGATGCCGCCGTGACCGGGGATCAGGTTGCTGGTGTCCTTCACGCCCGCCGTACGCTTGAGCAGGCTGATCAGCAGGTCGCCCACTGGGGTGAGGACGGATAGGACAAAGCCCATGACCAAGCCCTGCCACAGGGGGGTCATCGCTGGCAGGAAGCCCACAGCGCGCCACAGCAGAACCAGCAGCAGGCCGCTGGCGGTGCCGGTCAGGACCGCGCCAATATAGCCCGCCCAGGTTTTATTCGGGCTGAGGCGGGGGGTCATCTGGCGTTTTCCCAGCCATTTTCCGATGAAGTAGGCACCCGAATCTGCCAGCCAGGTTGCCGGCAGCGCAGTCAGCATCCAGCCGCGCCCATCCGGCACAGCTCGCAGGGTAATGAAGAACCCACCTACCCAGCCGATATAAAAAACACCAGCCAGGGTGACGGCGAAGTTGACGGCGGCGTCGCGGGAACCAGCTTCATATTGGATAAGCACTGTCAGAATGGTCACCAACCAGACGATTAAGAAAGCAGCACTTTCGTATTGGCCGAGAAAGACCCAGCGAGAAAGGGCTAACATGAGGACACCCGCCAACAGTGCTGCAAGGGAAGGATTGAATCCCATTTTCTTAAACAGTCCGGCATACTCGTAGGCTGCCATCAGCAGGATAAGGATGATGAACAGATTGAACGCCCAACCGCCGATGGTGATCAGAATTAAAACAAGCGGCACAAAGATCAGTGCCGCTTTCACTCGTTGTATTAACATGCCGTGTCCTTTGTAATCCGGTTAGGATTCTCGCAGGCCGCCGAACCTACGTTCCCGATTGTTGTACGCTTCAAGAGCTTTTCTTAATTCCTCCTTGTCAAAGTCAGGCCAGTAAACATCCGGGAAGTACCATTCTGAATAAACGGACTGCCAGGTCAGAAAATTACTTGTGCGCCGTTCGCCGGATGTGCGGATGACCAAATCGGGGTCGGGGATGTCGGCGGTGAACATGTATTGACTGACCAGCACCTCATCCACATCCTCGGGGTCCACCTCGTCTTTGAGCATATTCTTGACGGCATGGATGATCTCATCCCGGCCGCCGTAGTTGAAGGCCAGGACAATGGTGATGCGCTGATTATCTTTCGTCAGTTCGATGGCATGGCGGACTTTTTCCTGAAGTGTTTTGGAAAGCCCCTTCAGGTGACCGATGTGCAGTAACCGGGCGCCCTCTTCATTTAATTCATCCATTTCTTTGTCAATCACGTCCGAGAGAATGCGCATCAACCCTTCAATTTCGGCTTTGGGACGGTTCCAGTTTTCCGTGGAGAAGGCATACAGGGTGAGATATTGGATGCCAAATTCTGCGCTGGCGCGGATGATCGGGCGCAGGTTTTCCGTCCCGGCGCGGTGGCCGGAAACGCGAGGGAGACCGCGTGCTTTTGCCCAACGGCCGTTGCCATCCATAATGATGGCAACATGTTGGGGGATTTTTTCAAATTCATGTGAGCTTGTTTCCGATGTCATTTTGGATCAGACTTCCATGATCTCTTTTTCTTTACGTTCGCCTATTTCCTCCACCTTGTCGTTCATCTTGTCGGTCAGCTCCTGGAGTTCCTTTTCGCCGCGTTTCTGCTCATCTTCGGAGATAAGGCCTTCCTTCTCAAACTCGCGCAGATCCCGAATCAAATCCCGGCGGACGTTGCGGATTTTAACCCGGGTTTCCTCCATGCGATTGTGAACGACCCTGACGAGTTCAATGCGCCGCTCTTCAGTGAGCTGTGGCATCGTAAGGCGGATGACCTTGCCGTCACTGTTGGGGGTCAGCCCCAGGTCGGAGGCTAAAATGGCGCGTTCGATATCCTTGAGAGAAGCTGGGTCGAATGGCCGGATCAGGAGCTGCCGCGGCTCTGGGACGCTGATCGTTGCCAGTTGGATCATGGGTGTGTTGGTGCCGTAATAATCTACAGGCAGCTTTTCAACCAAGCCTGGTGAGGCGCGGCCTGTGCGGATACTGGAAAGATCTTCTTCAAGTAAGTCCATGGCGGTTTGCATGCGTTCTGCTGCTTCACGCAAGGTGTCTTTTATCACAGTAAACCTCCTTAGTGTTTGGTTTTTCTGACTTTTTAAGCATACAAGAGAATTATAACCTAATCTAAATAGAACTAGAATTGTTGCAACTGAGCATTCAAAGATTATAAAAAACGAACACCCCCGGCCGGCGTAAACCAGGGGTGGATGCGGAATTCAAGTTGAGATTTACTATTTATTTTTTTGACCGAAAAATTATATCATAAATTTTTAAATCTGTGGCTTTTCACCAGCGGTTATTTCTTTGTTATGTCATTGGTAAAACGGTCAAGTGTTTTATTAAATAAAGAGCTCCTCGACCAGGACTCGAACCTGGAACCTAACGGTTAACAGCCGCTCGCTCTGCCAATTGAGCTATCGAGGAAGGCGTATGGAATTATACGAAAAAGGCACCCCTGTGTCAAGCAAGTGATGTGTGGTGTCCGGCAGGGTGCGCAACACTTTTCTGTGCGCCAAAAAACTTCAATATAGAATTATTGGTACGCACAAGACCGGTACGCACCCTACTCATTTTCTGTTTTTACATCATCAATGATGAATTGCGCCAATTGATTCAGCTTTTCTTTCTTGTCTTTATCCATATCTTTGCTGCTGGCATCCCAGTAGATGTCCAGAAGCTCGGTCACGCCCAGGCTGCTAGCGGTGCGCCCTTCTGGCAGCCGTACACGGGCTTCCATCTGGGGACGTTTCACCAGATGAAATTCAAATGCAGGCTCAGCCAGAGCACGCAGGTACGCTTCGTCGATCAAAGATTCCCATTCCCGGCGGTATTCCACCACCATGCGCACGATAGCACCTTCCAGATCTTCCTGGGAGGGCAGGGCATCCTGCAGTGCGGTGTTGATCCCCTTATCCGAATCCAACATGACCTTGATATCAATAAAGGGTCGAATGTGTTTTAGTTCTCGCCAGGCAACTTTTGTGTTTTCCTTATCCACAGAAGCGGTCACGAAATACTTCTTGTCCTTTGCTTCGCCGAAATCAACCCGCTCAATTGAACCAGGATAGATGACGGGTGGATGTCCACCCTCATTGAGGTTTTGTGCTTTATGGATGTGCCCCAGTGCGACGTAATCAAATCGCTCATCCTTCACCAGGGAGGGGGGCAGAACAATGTCCCTGCCCAGCATGACCATGCGTTCATTGCCGTATTCCGCCCCTTCAACTGAGGCATGTGCTGTTAAGATGATTGGCAGTTCTGGGTCAGCTTCCTCCAGCCATTCATCAATCAATTCGCCAAGGCGTTTTCCGAGCGTTTGATAAACATCTTCCAGATCAGCGCCGCTGAGTTCCTGGCTGGCCATGAATCCGGATCGGGAGATCCAGGGCAGCGCCAGCACCTGCACAGGGAGGTTCTCCAGGTCTTCTGGGGTTAGAAATTGAGGTTTATCGAGTATTCGTACATGGGGCACCTCCAGGGTTTCGAATTCCTGGATGGCGTGGGCGCGGCCGGTGGAAGGTGAGATGTCATGGTTGCCCGTCAGCAGCAGCGTGAGGATGCCGGCATGGGAAAGGCGCATGATGCGTTTTCCCCATTCGCGTTGATAGGTCGGCGCAGGCGAGCGGTCCTTATAGGCATCACCGGCGAAGATCACCAGATCAACCTTCTCCTGGATGGCAGTATCCACAATATCATCCAGTGATTTAAGAAAATCTATGACCCGCATGGGCAGCCCTGATTGAGGGTCATGTTTGCCGTAGTTTGCCATATCAATATGTGCGTCAGCAAAATGGAGGAGTTTGATCATGGCTGAATTATATCATTTCAAAACAGGCTGGCTTTAGCGATGAAAGCATCCTTTAAATGGTTTTATTAAGTTTTGCTGGTTACTTCCTGAGCGTTATTGCTGGCTGTTTGAGGGATATCGCTATTGGATTTTTTTGCCTTAGCCTGTTTTCTTTCAAGCCGTTTCTCGTCCAGCAGAGCCAATCGGCGCGCCTGAATACTGGTGTTGACCATGAAATAGATCGTCATTGTCAGAGCTATGAGGCCGACCACAAGCGAATACAGGCTGGTCTGGCCGAAGATTGGCAGTGTAAAGGTGGGGTTCCCGATGATGAACATGGCTGTATTCAGAATTATGGCTATTACCCGGATTTCTGTGGGGCCTATTTTCGCACTGGTGATCTGGAAAATGCCTGTCACATAGGTGATCAAATAGACCATGATCGAAACCAGTAAATAGGCGATGACGCCTAGCGCGCCAACAGTGAAATCAACATAAGGCGATAAGCCCAAACCCAGGAAAATCAGTACCGTGCTGATAGCATCCACCCAGTGATCAACAAGGAAACCATAGCGGGGGCGTTCGATCTTCCGGTGACGCGCCAGGGTGCCGTCAAGGCTGTCACCAAACCAGTTGAGGAAGAATCCCAAGCTGGCGAGCCACAAGAAATGGGGACTGATGTTGGTGAGGCTGTAACTGACAAAGATCAAGACCGAGGCAAATATACCAACCCCCGTCAAGGTGTCTGGTGTGACCCATGGAGGCATATGCTTTGCCAGCCATTCTAAGGCTGGCCTTTCAAGAAAACCGAGCAGGATATCATTTTCTCGTTGATGTTTTTCGACTTTCGTCATGTTAACCCTTTCGATTAAATTGTTTATACGCCCAGGAATTGCGGCCAAATGGGGTAGAACATCGCCCATTGATGAGAGTAGGTCTTAATTAATCCCTCAGCTTCGCGCAACACCTTATTGGCATTGTTGATAATTTCCCTTTCAAGGTCATCCGACGGCTCCATCCAGATTGGTTTGGACCCTTCCAGGTAATAAGTGCCGTCCGGTTGTGAGGTGGCTGCCATAATCATAACTGGAGCATCAGCTTCGATAGCCATCCTGACGTAAGTCACTGGAAGATTGGTCTCATACCCAAAGAATGTCGGGCGATATTTGCTTGTTTGGGGGTTTGGCAGAGGCCGGTCAAGGCCGGTGAGGACGCTTCCGCCATCTTGAAGCCGCTGCCTGGCTTGCCTGAACGCACTCAAGCTCATGGGTGTGACCAGGAAGCCCATACTCTCGCGTAATTGATTCTGGAATTTATAAGATGCGGTTGGATTTGGAAAAGAAAGCACCTGTACTTCTACACCAATCAGGGAGAGGGCGTAGCCCATGAGGTCAAAATTACTCAAATGTGGACTGACGATCACGCAGGGTTGGTTATTACGAATACGCTCAAAGGCGATTCTAGCTTCAGGGCTGTAATGGACAAGCTTACCCAGTTCATCGGGTCTGGGGAGGTGGTGGAAATAATCAAACAGGCACTTTGCTGCTGAGCGAAATATTATTCTAGGAATTTTGTTCAAATCTTTCTTGCTGAGACTTTGGTCGTGGATGACATATTGATTTGCCCGCACAGCTTTGACCATCGCACTAATGCGAATACTTCCTAACAAGGTACCGATGGCGGACGCTGCTTTTACACCGAAGCGATAGGGCAGGATTCTCCCGATGAACATCGCCAGACGAATGATGAAGGGTTGTGCAAATAACCCCTTTATGGACAATTTCTTTTTTTGTCTGTTTTTCAAGGTTCTGATCCCTGTATCTTTTATTCTTTTTAACACAACCGTCTATCAGGAGATACTAATTCTACTTCAAATCTAAGATTTTAATACTTGGTTATTTGTGACTCAGGAACTCTGGATAAGGAAAAGTGGGGTGATTAGGGGCTGGAGATTGGTTTATTGCTTTACTATAATTCATGCCGAAAGGTGATTCAAATTACAGAAGGTTGAGGGGTTATACTGAAATAAGTCATATGTGGTATAAATGCAATCGATACTGGTGTCTCTGTTATTGAGAAAAATTTTAGAAAATACGGACAGCCCAGTCTTTTCCAAAGGTGTAATAATGAAAATCATTTGTATTACAGCCTCATTTGTTCCCTCGAACACTGCTAATAGCATTCAGGCGGTAAAAGCCGCCCATGCTCTGGCAGAATTGGGACATGAGGTTCGCTTGCTTGTGCCTGGGGACACGGAAACAGATTGGGAAGAGCTGCAACACCATTACGGATTGCGTCAACGGTTTGAGATTAATTGGATAAAGGAGAATCTCGCCTTTCGCCGGTATGATTTCGCGGTGAAAGCTGTTCAGGATGCCCGACGGATGAAGCCTGATTTGGTCTACACCTGGGTTCTTCAGGCAGCCGTGTTGGCGCTTTGGCGGGGAATACCCACCATTCTAGAGCTCCACGATCGTGTTACCGGGCGATTGGGTCCTTGGCTTCTTCGCCGGTTTTGCCTGGCAAAACCCCCGCACCGCTTGCTGACAAATACCTACGCACTTCGGGATGCCATCTTTGAAGAGATGGATTTAAAAATGAGGGAGATGGATGTTATTGTCGCACCGAACGGTGTTGAGTTGGAGCGCTATTGTGATCTGCCAACACCAGCAACAGCACGAAAGGCTTTGGGTTTGCCGGCGGGTTTCACTGCCGGCTATACCGGGCATTTTTACGCAGGGCGTGGCGTGACATTAATGGCGGAATTGGCGAAGCAGCTCCCCGATATCCACTTTCTGTGGGTTGGCGGAGCATCTGCAGATGTCGCTCTTTGGAAAGAGCACTTGCAGTCAGAGGGAATCGAGAACGTCACTTTGACGGGCTTCGTTGATAATGCCGACCTGCCTCTATATCAAGCCGCGTCAGACGTGCTGTTAATGCCTTACGGCACTGCCATTGCGGGGAGCGGGGGTGGCGACACAGCAGAGATCGCCAGCCCAATGAAGATGTTTGAATATATGGCAGCGGGGAGACCCATTATAAGCAGTGATTTGCCCGTCATCCATGAGGTATTAAATGAAGATATGGCTGTGTTTTGCCCCCCAAAAGATATGTCCTTATGGAAAAAGGCATTGCTGGCATTGGAAGCCGATCCTGGAAAACGAGAACGACTGGGGAAAAATGCACAATCCGCAGTTAAAGACTATTCCTGGCGTGCGCGAGAGAAGCGCGCTTTAAGAGAATTTCTGTAAATTGATGTGATTGTTGGTGCGATTGAAATGAATTGGAGTTTTAACGAACATGGATCAGGAAAAAATTCTTAATAAGGCAGGTGTTCGAATCGCATTTATCGCTGGTTTAAGTCTTATCCTAGGGGCGGTTGTTCAATGGATATTCAACCTGGGCAATTTTGTTCAGGGTCTTTTAGCCGGCTCCCTATTATTTTTCTGTATCGGTGTCCTGTTATTCGTGGAGTGGCGTGCTGCCGGCGGAGGGAAGGCGCTGGCATGGATCATTTTTACAACTTTCATCATTCGCTTGTTATTGGGAGTGTTCCTGGCTTGGGGACTGCCGCGTTTTGGATATGACCAGGACACCCAGCAAGCGGGATATGTCTTTGAGGATGCTTATAGAAGAGATCATCAGGCTTGGGTGCTAGTACAATCGGATCAATCTCTGGTGAGCGCATTTAGCGATGAGTACAGCACGGATCAATATGGGGGCATGCTTGCGTTGAGTGCCTGTATCTATCGTTTTTTGAGCTTAGATGCGCACCGGCCGCTGTTGATATCGATATTAGCAGCAGGAGCGATGGCTTTGAGTCTGCCATTCTTCTTCGTGACGGTCCACCGGCAGTTTGGGAATAAAATCGCATTAATTTCCTGTTGGGTTCTTGCTCTGTATCCTGAAGGTGTGCTTTTGGGATCTTCCCAGATGCGTGAGCCTTTCTATATTCTTTTCATAACGGTAATATTTTGGGCTGCTGCAAACTGGCTGGATCGCAGGAATATTAAAATGACAGTAATCTCCTTTTTACTCAGCGTGATTAGTCTTTTGCTTTTTTCATTCCGGGTGGCTCTTCCAGTCATCGGGGCGATTCTTTTATGGGTCTGGGTTGTTGAAGCTGGCAGACTTGAGAAGCGGTGGATTAAGTATGTGGGATGGGGGGGAATTTTGCTGGGGAGCGTTGTGATGCTTTTACTTTTTAAGGATTGGGTGCATGCAGTTACCCGCTGGGATACGTACTTGACTGTTCGCTGGTCGGGCATGGTTCAAGCTCTGTTAGAACGCGTCCCTGAAAATTTGCATTTACCCTTCATTATTCTTTACGGTGTGTTTCAACCTTTGCTTCCTGCTGCGTTGGTGGTGCCCGGGCCATGGATTTGGCGCGGCTTGGGCATCTTCCGTGCGTTGGGCTGGTATGCGGTTTTACCGCTTTTGATCTATGTAGTGATTCGTCTTTGGAAAGCTGAGTCTGAGACCAAGAAACGATGGCTGCTGATCATGGCAGGCGTTGTCGTTGCCTGGACCTTGATTGCATCAACCCGCGCTGGGGGCGATCAGTGGGACAACCCCCGTTATCGAATGATATTCCTGCCGTGGATGGCTTTATTGGCGGGGTGGGGGATACATTTCGCACGGACTCATAAAGATCGCTGGTTGACTCGAATACTGCTGATTGAAGGTATCTTCATCACATTTTTCACTGCATGGTACTGTAGACGATATATGTTTGTATCTTTTATACCTGACATGAGTTTTCAACTTATCGCTGTTTTGGTGTTTGGATTGAGTTTGTTAGTTATCGTGATAGGTTTGATAAGGGATTATATGCACCCAAACCCCGCCTTGACGCAAAAGAGGGAGCGGTTATAATTCAGTTATTGAATTATGATTGAACTTAATCAGGGTAATGACGAATATCGTGATCTGGCATTATTGCAAGCAGTTGAGGCCGACCCAGATATTTCCCAGGCAAAGCTGGCAGAGGATTTGGGCGTTGCTATCGGAACCGTCAACTGGCATTTGAAGCGATTGATTGAAAAGGGTTTTATTAAAGTCAAACGCGCCAGGCGTCGGAAATTGCGGTATATTATTACACCGGAAGGAATTTCATTACGAGCGAAGTTAACGTTGGCTTATATTCGAGATTCTTTTAAACTGTTTCGCCGAGTGCGGCAACGTGTGACGAAATTATTAGAAACACTTCAAGAACATGACATCCACATGGTTCGTCTGGTAGGCGATGGTGATATTGCGGATGTGTGTCGGTTGACTTGCATGGAGAAGCATTTTACATTTACGGAACATCCAGATACCCCAGTGTTGGTTGTGGAAGGGCTGCATGTCAGGTTAGATTTTGATGGAAAAGAGTTTACAAATTGATTAAGAGGTCACATGGATAAAAAGCTGGATTGGGCGAATAAAAAAATATGCGTCACGGGGGGGGCTGGGTTTCTTGGAACATATTTAATCGAAGATATAAAACAACGCGGCGCACAGGATATTTTTGTGCCAACGTTTGAAAATTACGATCTTGTCGATCCGGATGCGATCGAGCGTATGTTGGATGATTCAAACCCAGATGTGATCATTCATCTGGCTGCCCACGTTGGCGGCATTGGAGCGAACCGCGACCATCCGGCTGAGTTCTTCTATGATAACCTGATGATGGGGGTGCAGTTGATGCACCAGGCATACGAACGCGGCATCGAGAAATTTGTGGCGATTGGCACGGTGTGTGCTTATCCAAAATTTACCCCCGTGCCTTTCAAAGAAGATGATCTTTGGAAAGGCTATCCGGAAGAGACCAACGCACCCTACGGCCTGGCCAAGAAAATGCTCCTCGTTCAGTCTCAGGCTTACCGCGAGCAGTATGGGTTCAACAGCATATTCCTTTTGCCGGTTAATCTTTACGGCCCTGGAGATAATTTCAATCCTCGCACTTCTCATGTCATTCCTGCATTGATCCGTAAGTGTATTGAAGCAAAAGAAGAAGGAAAAGACCATATCGTTGTTTGGGGGGATGGTTCGCCCACCCGTGAATTTATCTATGTGGAAGATGCCGCCCGCGGCATTGCCCTGGCGACAGAGCGTTACAATCAATCTGATCCGGTGAACATTGGCTCAGGATTTGAGATCAGTATCAAAGACCTGGTTCAAAAGATTGCCGAAATAATTAGCTTTGAGGGCGACCTTGTTTGGGATACCAGCAAACCCAATGGTCAACCAAGGCGCGCCTTGGATACCAGCCGTGCTAAAGAGAGGTTTGGCTTTACAGCATGGACGGATTTTGATGAGGGTTTGAAGAAGACCATTGACTGGTATCTGGAACACCGGAATTAATTGGGTTTGTTATGGAAAATAGCCGTCAAAAGAACGCAACAACGCCTTTGATAATCCTTCAGCCTTCCAAGGGATGGTTGTCTATTAATTTTAAAGAGTTATGGCTCTACCGAGAACTGATCTATTTCCTGACCTGGCGGGATATCAAAGTGCGCTATAAACAAGCCATCCTGGGTGTTGCCTGGGCGATTATCCAACCTTTGTTGACAATGGTTGTTTTTACGGTAATTTTCGGCAACCTGCTAAGGACGCCGTCTCAAGACATCCCTTATCCCCTGTTTTCATTGACGGCTTTGCTGCCCTGGCAGTTGTTTTCCACGGCTCTGCAACGGTCAAGTGTCAGTTTGGTTGGCAATGCGAATTTGATCACCAAGATCTACTTTCCCAGGCTCGTCATTCCTATATCGTCAGTGATGGCAGCCCTGGTTGATTTTGGGATTTCATTTATCGTTTTATTGGGTGTGATGACTTATTATCACTATTGGCCAGGATGGAACATGCTGTGGCTGATACCTTTGATTGTGTTGGCGTTATTGACCGCATTAGCCATTGGCTTATGGTTATCCGCTTTGAATGTTCAGTACCGTGATGTTCAACACATGGTGCCATTTCTCATTCAAATTTTGATGTATGCTTCGCCGATTGTCTATCCGATCAATACCATTCCGGCAGGCATCTGGCGGTCATTGTACGGCCTCAATCCCATCGTGGGTATTATTCAGGGTTTTCGCTGGGCGCTCGTCGGAGGGAATCCACCGGATGTGACGATGGCATTCTCTGTGGGAATGGTTTTGATTTTGTTGGTTGGTGGACTGTTCTATTTCCGGCGTATGGAGAAAACCTTCGCCGATATTGTATAGGTTATTATGTCAGATATAGCAATACGAGTTGAAAATCTCTCCAAGCAGTACCGCATTGGATTGGCGCAAAATCGCCCTGATACACTGCGAGATGTTTTGGTCAATGGCTTCCACCGGCTGCAGAATAAGTTAGGCGGAAACGGGGAAGTATATGAAGACAGTCCATCTCATATCTGGGCGCTTAAAGATATTTCTTTCAATGTACAGAGTGGGCAGGTGCTGGGTATCGTTGGGCGAAACGGCGCTGGTAAGAGCACTTTATTGAAAATCCTCTCTCGGGTGACCAATCCCACAGAAGGCTATGGCGAGATCCATGGCAGAGTGGGCTCATTGTTAGAAGTGGGGACGGGCTTTCACTCTGAGCTCTCCGGAAGGGAGAATATCTATCTCAACGGGGCAATTTTGGGGATGCGGCGGGAGGAAATCGATCGTAAATTTGATGAGATCGTCGCTTTCTCTGAGGTAGATAAATTTATCGACACACCCGTCAAACGCTATTCCAGCGGGATGTACCTGCGACTTGCCTTTGCTGTAGCTGCGCACCTTGAACCGGAAATCCTTGTGGTTGATGAGGTGTTAGCCGTTGGCGACGCGGAATTCCAGCGCAAGTGCCTGGGCAAGATGAATGATGTCGCACAGGAAGGGCGTACTGTGCTGTTCGTGAGTCATAATATGTCCGCCATATTACGGTTAACCCAGGAAGCCATTGTCCTGGATCAGGGGCGCATCGTTATGCGCGCTCCGACCCCGGAAGCGGTAGATTACTACCTGAATTTGGGCCTTTCCAAACAAGGAGAACGACACTGGCTTCCGGAAGAGGTTGATAAGGCGGTGGAACCTTTCCATCCCATTTCTTTGCGGATATTAAACTCAAAGGGCAAGATTGTGGATACCGTCAATGCCTCTGAAGGGTTTTCCATTGAGATGGAATACCGTTTATCTGATGCGATCACGGGATTGCGGGTGGGATTATATCTGATGACTACTCGGGGCGAGTATATTTTCACAACTTTTGATACAGATGATCCGTCTTTATATGAAAAAATCTCTGTAAGGCCGGCAGGACATTATGTAAGTCGGTGCGAAATCCCCCCCGATTTGTTGAATGAGGGACGCTTTATCCTTGGCGTTAATGCAAGTACCTATAGAATTCGGCGATATTTCCAGGATGATAAAGCGCTCACCTTTACAGTGGATGCGACCGGCGCACCTGGTATGCAGTGGCCGGAAAAGCGTTTGGGGCCGGTTCGTCCCAAATTGGACTGGGAAATTAAGGCGGCTGAATAACCGTTATGAATAGACGTGTGTTAAAAGAGATCCTGGGAGAAATCCCTTATACTGCGGAGCTTTACTGGCATCTGGTTCAGCGGTATAAACCCTGGCAGTCGCATTTTAAACTAAACTTTTTGAATTCCGTGCTGCCAAATGCCGTCAGGCAGGCTGAGTCTTTTTCGCAGAGTGCTCCTTCAGGTAAAAACATCTTTATTTTTGCTTCTCTGCATTACTGGATTGATTTTTCAACAATGCTGGCGTTAGTCCTAGCAGGGAAGGGACATCAAGTGACTTTTTCTTTCCTTCCATATGGCGGTTGGGATAAGCCGATCCAAAAATTTGATCTGCGGCGGCAAAATCTTTATGCCCGCTCGGTGCTGCAAGAGGCGGTTCCTTTGTTAACGGTGCAATCTCTGTTGGACATCCATCCATTTTCAAAAGACTTGCCGCAGGCGCTCGAAAGAGCTGTTGAAGAGGTCAGCGTTTTTGACACGCAATACACATTACAGGTGGAAGATATCTCCAAAGAGGGGGCGCTTTATAAGCTCAGGCTGGAGCGAAATCGGGAAGCTGCTGTTAATGCACGAACATGGCTGATCGCACATAAACCGGATGTCGTGATTGTCCCAAATGGGACTATTCAAGAGATGGGCGTGGTTTACCGAGTCGCCCGTCATTTGGATATCCCCACGGTAACTTTTGAATTTGGCGACCAACGTGAACGCATCTGGCTTGCCCAAAATGCGGAAATCATGCGGCATGAGACCGATGATCTTTGGGAAGCTCGTGGTGATGAGCCGTTGGATGAATATCAATTACGGCAATTACAGGAACTCTTCGCCGCACGGGAAGACGCGAAAACTTGGAAAAACTTTGCGCGCAAATGGCAGGACAAACCCACTGAGGGCGGTGCTATGATCAAAGAAAAGCTGGGCTTGGATGACCGACCGATCATCCTTTTGGCGACGAATGTACTGGGGGACAGCCTGACCTTAGGTCGACAGGTTTTTACTGAGACAATGGCGGAATGGGTCGAAGGCACAGTGCGTTACTTTGCTGACCGGCGGGATGTTCAGCTCGTTATTCGAGTGCATCCTGGTGAAACGCTGACGCACGGCACATCTATGGTTGATGTGGTGAACGCTGAGCTCGGTAAGATTCCAGATCATATCCATCTGATACCACCTGAGGAGAGAATCAACACCTATGATTTGGTGGATGTTGCCGAATTGGGGCTGGTCTACACGACTACGGTCGGCTTGGAGATGGCAATGCGTGGGATTCCGGTGTTGGTCGCCGGGCAGACGCATTATCGCAATCGGGGCTTCACGCATGATCCGGGCTCTTGGGAAGAATACACCAGGATGCTGAATTCCCTGCTGGGAGACCTTGAATCCGCGCGTTTGACTCAGGAGCAGGTGGAGCTTTCATGGCGTTATGCCTATTTGTTTTTCTTTGAGTTTCCTAAACCTTTCCCCTGGCACCTGTTGAACCTTAAAGAGGATATTAAAGCGAGCCCCGTTGGTTTTGTTCTCGGGGAGGAAGGTTCAGAGAAATATGGTAAGACCTTCCAGTACCTTGTTGGGCAACCTCTGGAATGGAAATGAAATCCAGTTATTTCAAGAGACTCTGAATAATAGATCCGGCGGTGTCAGGTTGAATATTATATTGACCACAGATTGCAGTCTCGATTGTCCTTACTGCTTTACTCGTTCATTGCGCACCCAACTTCCAAGACATGAAATGACGTTCTCAGAGCTGCAAACTATTCTTGATGCCGTAAGCCCTGCTAGGGACACTATACGTTTGATGGGCGGTGAACCCACGTTGCACCCACAGTATTCGAAGATAATCAAATTAATTAAGGAACGGGGATACCAGGTTATTGTCTTTACCAACGGTCTGCAATCCCTATTGCGGGAAACAAAACCCGGTCTGCCGGACAAAATATTGTTGAATTTGAATGACTGGTCAACTTATTCGCTTGCTCAACAAAGCGCTATTCAGGATAATCTTTCTGCATTGGGAAAGCGGGTCGGTCTGGGATATACGATATTGAAAGCGTCCTTTGATCTCTCAATGCATCGTAAATTGATCCTTGAATATGGTCTGCAGACTGTGATTCGCTTGGGGCTTGCACAACCAGTGGTTGACGGAGATAATGCGTATCTGCCGAATGATGATTTAACCGCGGCGCATCAGGCACTCGTTAAGTGGGCGAAGAAGCTTTCTGCGGATGACATCCGGCTGAGTATGGATTGTGGTTTTATGCGCTGCCAGTACAATGATGCTGACATTGAGGCCCTGGTTCGGGCGGGTACAGTGTTGAACTTCGATTGTGCGCCGACCTTGGACATTGGTCCAGAGTTGAGAGTTTGGCGTTGCTTTGCCTTTTCGTCCAGCCCGGGTGTGAGCTGGTCTGAGTTTGAAGGTCTTGAACAAATGCGCGCCTGGTTTGAAGCTGAAGATGCCACCTGTCGTGATGTTTGTGGGGATTGTGAGTATCATCTCAATGGTTGGTGCTGTGGCGGATGCCTTGCACGTCATGTAATTCAGGATGATTTAGGAATACATCTGAATGAAAAAAACGAATGTTGGTATAGAGTCTTATGAGTGAAGAAAATAGTAAGAAGAATGTGCGTGAATTTTATGATAAGGTGGGCTGGACGAGGGTCAACGAAGATCTTTATCAGAATGCCCGATATGAAGACCTGCGACCTGTGTCTGCGGAATACATCCACCGCTGCCATATGCGGGTTAACCACCATCTGGCAACGGAAGGACGATTTTTACTGGATGCTGGATCAGGGCCTGTTCAATATCCTGAATATCTGACCTATTCCGAAGGGTATCAGGGGCGTGTCTGTATGGATATTTCCATTGTAGCTTTGAAGGAAGCCCGTAAACGTTTGGGGACACACGGGCGCTATGTCGTGGGCGATATTGCTCATTTACCCTTTAAATCAGAAGCCTTTGATGGGATTGTATCCTTGCACACCGTGCATCATGTCCCCATGGAGGATAAACTCCCTGCTTATGATGAGATGTACCGCACCCTCAATCTGGGAAAGCAAATGGTAGTCATTAACGGATGGACAAATTCTCCTTTGATGAACCTTCTTAACGGATTTCAGCGTTTCGTCCGACGGCTGCATGGATGGTGGGCTCGCAGTATTAGGGGGCAAGAAGAAAAGAATCAAAAGGAATCTCATAAACCAGTCAAGCCTCAGCAGACAAATCGAGAAGAAAAACAACCGACTGGAACATTTGTCCAAAAATTAACTGCGGAATGGCTGACAGAAAAGCTGGAAGGCAGAATGGATTATGAAATCCTCGTCTGGCGCAGTGTCAGCGTTTCTTTTCTACGTTCGGTGATTTACCCGGAATGGGGCGGTCGCTTTTGGTTGAAGGTTTTATTTTGGTTGGAAGAGCGTTTTCCGCGCTGGCTTGGCCGCATTGGCCAATACCCCTTGGTTGTGGTGCATAAGCCGAAGAAAGATGCTGAAACGCCGAAGCCCTCAACTGATGTATAATTTTGACTAAACACCCAGGAGAGAAATTTATGGACTGGACTAAACAGAACGTCCTCATCACCGGCGGAACAGGCTCCTTTGGCAAGAAGTTTGTGGAAGTGATGATGCGGGATTATCACCCCAAACGATTGATTGTCTTCAGCCGGGATGAATTAAAGCAGCACGAGATGCGCACCTCGGGGTTTGACCATCCCAACCTGCGCTATTTTATCGGCGATGTGCGAGACCTTCCGAGGTTAAAACGGGCTCTCAACGCTGTGGACATTGTTGTCCATGCCGCTGCGCTAAAACAGGTGCCGGCTTGTGAATATAACCCCATGGAAGCGGTCAAGACGAATATCCTTGGCAGCAGCAATGTCATTGATGCCGCATTGGACACCGGCGTTAAGAAGGTGATGGCTCTCAGCACTGATAAAGCGGTCAACCCTGTGAACCTGTATGGTGCCACAAAGTTGGCTGCAGAAAAATTAATGGTGCAGAGTAACGCCTATGCCGGTGGGATGACCACCCGCTACAGCTGCGTGCGCTATGGCAACGTGGTAGGGTCGCGCGGCAGTGTGGTGCCTTTATTTATCAAACAACGGCAGACGGGTGAGGTGACTCTCACGGATGAACGCATGACTCGTTTCTGGATTTCATTAGATCAGGGTGTTGAATTCGTTATCCGCTGTATCGAAAATATGCACGGCGGGGAGGTTTTTGTCCCCAAGATACCGAGTATGAAGATGGTTGATCTTGCCCATGCGATTGCACCGGATGCGAAGATTCGCATTATCGGCATCCGTCCTGGCGAAAAGTTACATGAAGTCTTGATTTCTGAGGATGAAGCTCGCACCACTGTGGAATTGGAAGATATGTTTGTGGTTCAACCTCCTGAAGCGTTGTGGTTTGGCCATTACTGGTCGGATATTGGGAAGCCTTTGCCGAATGGTTATCATTATGCCAGTGATAACAACACAGAATGGCTGACCGTGAAGGAGATCAAGGAGATCGTTGCACCGATTGAAGCCGCATTGGATAATGGGAGTCGATAATCCATGCGGTTGGTTGTGACGGGCGCCAGCGGTCTGTTGGGGTTAAACCTGAGTCTGGCGGCTTGGGCGCAGGGGCATTCGGTCACCGGTTTGGTGCATTCCCGAATGCTGCATGGCGTACCCTTTGATTTGCAGCAGGTTGATCTACTGGAAACCCAGGCTTCGTTAGAGGCAATTGAAGCCCTCCAACCAGATGTGATTATCCATTGTGCGGCGATTGCCAACCTGGACGCTGCAGAGAGAGCGCCAGCAAAGGCGCATAAACTTAATGGTGAAGTGCCCGGGATTCTTGCTGAAGGTGCGCGTCGTTGGGGTGTACCCTTTGCGCATATTTCCACGGACGCTGTGTTTGATGGTAAAAAACGCGGTTACGTTGAAACGGATGCGACCAACCCGCTCAGTGTCTATGCTCGAACGAAGCTGTTGGGTGAAGAATTAGTGCAGAAGGAAAATTTGGACGCTCTGATCGTGCGTACGGTATTTTACGGTTGGAGCCTTTTGGGAAGGCGCAGCCTGGCTGAGTTCTTTGTCAACCATTTGCAAGAGGGTCAGCGTATTAAAGGCTTCACGGATACCTGCTTTTGCCCGCTCTATGTTGAAGACCTCGCCGAAACCTTGTTGGAAATGATCGAAGCGGAGTTGAGCGGTATTTTTCATGTGGTCAGCCCTGAGCATCTGAGCAAATATGCCTTTGGGGTTCGGATCGCCCAAAAATTTGGATTTGACGCTGCATTGATTGAACCCGAGGAATTGGATGTAATGAATCCGGAAGCTGCCCGTTCAAAAACCCTGGTTCTTAACCCCGGCAAGACCCAGGAAGCATTGGGATATGATTTGCCTTCGGTCGATGCTGGAATTGAGAGATTCTATCATCGTTGGAAAGAAGGTTATCCAGAGCAGTTAAGGCAATATGCGGATTGACTGATTGCGGATCATAAAATAGTGACAGAGGAGTAACGATGATTATAAAAATTGGTGATACCCCTATTGGCGGAAACCATCCAACTTATTTTATTGCCGAGATTGGTGCAAACCATGACGGCAGCCTGGACCGTGCCAAGTTGTTGATTCGGTTGGCCAAAGAGGCTGGGGCAGATGCGGCCAAGTTCCAAAATTTCCGCGCCCCAAAAATCGTCTCGGATTACGGCTTCACCCACATGAACGCTCAGGTATCCCACCAAGCCAAGTGGGAAAAATCAGTGACGGAAGTTTACGCTTCTGCCTCCATTCCCTTTCAGTGGACGCCGATTTTAAAAGAAACCTGTGATGAGGTTGGCATTGATTATTTCTCATCGCCCTATGATTTTGACGCCATTGATATGCTGGATCCAAATGTGCCGGCGTACAAAATCGGCTCCGGCGACATCACCTGGATTGAAGCCTGTGAGCGGATAGCTCGGAAGGGTAAACCTGTGATTCTAGCAACTGGGGCCTCGGACATTGGCGATGTCCAACGGGCTGTTCATGCGATTCTGGAGATCAACCCCCAACTGGTATTGATGCAGTGCAATACGAACTACACAGCTGCCGATGGGAATTTCGATAATATCCATTTGAATGTCCTCAAAACTTTTCAAAGCATGTTCCCAGATGTAATCCTCGGCTTGTCCGATCACACCCACGGGCATGCCACCGTTTTGGGCGCGGTGGCGTTAGGGGCGCGGGTGATTGAAAAGCACTTTACCGATGATAATAACCGCGTGGGGCCGGATCATCCTTTTGCGATGAATCCCGAAGCTTGGGCGGAAATGGTAAAGGCTACCCGACAATTAGAGCGGGCTATGGGCTCTGGAGATAAGTTCGTGGCAGATAACGAACGTGAGACCGTAGTGATCCAGCGCCGCTGCCTGCGCGCAGCCCGGGATATCAAACCTGGGGAGATTATTGATCGTGAGATGATTGATGTTCTGCGTCCAGCAACCATTGGTGCGATTATGCCTTATGAGATCCAGGATGTGATCGGCTTGAAAGCATTGGAACACATTCCAGCTGGACAGGAACTGCGCTGGACACATTTTGGTAATTCGTAATCCACCAATTCGGATTTAGACAACAGAGAGACCTGATGCGAGTTCTTTACTTCACAGAAAAGGACAGCCCTCATGACCGGCGCTTCCTGAACGCGCTGGCTGAGACACCGCATCAGGTTTTTGCTTTGCGCCAAACCTCTTGCTCGCCTGAGACGCCGAAAGGGATTACCGAAGTTAGCTGGCTGGATAGTTATCCGGATTTGTCTCACTGGCGGGGTTGGGAGGAGGGGCAGAGACAGTTGTCAGATATCCTTGCGGATATTCAACCTGATCTGGTACATGCGGGCCCTGTGCAGGGACCGGCGTTATTGACGGCATTGACAGGATTTCACCCCCTAGTGACCATGTCCTGGGGGTCAGATCTTCTGTTAAGAGCAAAGCGCAGCCCCTGGATGCGTCTGGCAACAAAGCACAGTCTTGAGCGCGCGGACATCCTCCTGGCGGATTGCCAGACGGTAGCAGATGAAGCTGTCAATTGGGGTTTTTCGAGGGACAGGATTGTGCAGTTTCCCTGGGGCGTTGACCTGCACCATTTCTCACCGGAAAGCGGAAAGCATGACGGTCAAGCGTTGAGAGAGAAACTTGGTTGGGTCACGAATTTTATCATTCTTTGCAACCGAACCTGGACGCCGGTGTACGGTGTGGATATTTTGGCAAAGGCTTTTGTCGAGGCCGCGGGTGAAAATCCGAAGCTGCGTTTGGTATTGGCCGGTTCCGGACCTCAGGAAGAGGTCATCCGTAAAATTTTACTGCCGGTAAAAGAAAAGGTCTGGCTTCCTGGTTGGATTGACCGAGAAAAGCTGCCGGCAGTTTATAGCGCAGGGGATGTTTTCGTCAGCCCTTCCCACAGCGACGGCTCTTCTGTTTCGCTGATGGAAGCCCTGGCTTGCGGACGGTCGGTGCTTGTGTCTGATATCTCCAGCAACCGGGAATGGGTCAACCCTGGGGAGGTGGGGAAATTATTTAAAGATGGGGATGTCGTATCGTTAAAAACGAAATTATTAAATATGGCAGTTGATACACACCTGGCAGATTACAGGAAACGCGCCAGGGCTCTAGCCGAGCGGCGGGCGGATTGGCGTAAGAACTTCCACAAATTGCTGGCTGCTTATAAAGAAGCGATCAATATCATAAGATGATAACTTCTTTTTGAAATTGAGCGCTTTTGTGGGACGCAGAATTATCGGTTAAAATTATCTTTGAATTCTAGAATTCTGGGTGTTTGTCTAATAATTTGAGTGGATAGGATTTTTGATGAAAAACAAGATTCCATTATTATTGTTAATTCTCATTTTGATATCAGCCGCCCTCGCCTGTCGGCTGCCAACTTTCAGAAAGCCTGAGTCTACAGCGGAAATTGTGACCGAAGATGTCGTTGATGAAGAGACTCCTGAAGAAGAAGAGATGGAGGATATCCCGCCGGAGGAAGCCGCATCATCTGATGCTACTAGGGTATATAGTGACAATGGTGTGGAAATTACACTCCCTGCTTCATATGAATTAGGTGATGCCGAGAAGGATCTCGAAATTCTGGTAGAGGCATTGAAGACGATGAGTGAGGAGGATTCAGAGAATATTCAGGAACTCTACGCTAAAAACAAAAATGATGTGATCCTCTGGGCTTATGATACGAACAGCCCCTCACTACATCAGACAAGCCTATTGGTGATGAAAAATGAGGAGTTTGCAGGCATGTCCCTGACGATTATCTCCACCTTCGCCAAGGTCTTGCTGGGTTCTGAAGTGGATACCATTCAACAGGAACGGTTAACCCTGGGCGACCGCGATGTGTTGAGGTTCTTAACCACGGCTGAAAATGCGGGTGTTGAGACATCCCAAGCGGTGTATCTTTTCAATGAAGACGACAAGTTATGGTTGATAGGTTTTTTCACCAACACAGAACAGTTTGATAGCCGCTTGCCATCCTTTGACAATGCGGTGGTTTCCTTCACGGTTTTATCGGTTGATTGAGCAGGCGCTATGTTGAAACCCAGAGATCCGGGTGTTGTGGCAATTATTCAGGCGCGTATGGGCTCCAGCCGCCTGCCGGGGAAGGTACTCAAAGAGATCGGCAGCTTGCCAATGCTCTTTCGGGTAGTCCTGCGTGCCCGCCGAGCACAAACCCTCGGTCAGGTGGTCATTGCTACGACGACTGATGAAGGCGATGACGCCATCGTTGATTTTTGCGCCTCCAAAGGTCTTCCCTGCTTTCGGGGCGACCCCTATGATGTGTTGGATCGATATTATCAAGCGGCATGTCTTTTCAATGCACAGGTTGTTGTGCGCCTGACGGGCGATTGCCCGCTGATTGACCCCTTTGAAATTGACCGCACGGTGCGGGCTTTTGATGAGGTTGGCGTGGATTTTGTTGCCAATAGGCTGCCGCCGCCCTGGAAGCGTACTACACCCATCGGCATGGATACTGAGGTGGTATCCTTTGATGCATTGAAACGCGCCTGGCAGGAGGCTGAGGAGAAATATGCCCGTGAACACGTCATGCCCTACCTTTATGAAGAGGATGGGCGCTTCGAGGTCGCGCTGGTTGATCATGAACCTGATTTGGGCCATTTGCGTTTGACAGTGGACACCGCCGAGGATTTAGCATTGGTTCGCCGCATTTATGACCATTTTGGGAACACGGACGACTTCTCTTTAAAGGATATCCTCTCTTTGCTCGAAAAACACCCAGAATGGATGGCGATCAATGAAGGGGTGGAGCATAAAAGTTATAATGACATTGACCGGCGCAGGTCGTAAGAAACATATTTGTGCTGGTAGATTTTTTTAATAATACCAAGGGATATAATTTTTTCGTGATTTATTAGGTAGGTTATTATGAAGTGCTTATTATGTGGCTCTACAAATGCCAAAATCTTTAAACAAATGGAATATTTGGGTTTTCCAGTTGTGTATTATCAATGTCAAGAGTGTGGCTTGATTTTTCAATCTGCTTCGGAGAGTCGAGCTTCTGATCGAGAATTTTATCGGCAAACTTATAGAAAACTATATCAAAAAAACGAACAGCCAACAGAAAAAGATTTATGGGTACAAAAGCAAAGGGCTGAAAAATTGATCGGCCTGATCCTTTCTCAAACCGAGTCCCCTCCACAGCGGGTTCTGGATATCGGAGCTTCGACAGGAGTATTTTTAAAGACTTGTCAGGAAGTATTTAACGCCGAGGCTGTGGGTGTGGAACCGGGCGATGCTTATCGCAGGTTTGCAGAGAATCAAGGTTTGACCATGTACTCTTATCTTGAAAATCTGATTGAAGTTACTCCCGCCAAATTTGATTTAGTCAGTATGATTCATGTTTTAGAACACCTACCTGATCCACTTGGTTTTCTAAAAGAAGTAAGGAATGAATTACTCGTTCCAAATGGATTCCTTTTGCTTGAGGTGCCGAATTTTTATGCTCATGAAAGCTATGAATTAGCACATTTATCATGCTTCACTCCCCATACTTTTCAAGAGATTATTAAGCGGGCAGGCTTCCAAGTGTTATCGTATACAAGGTCTGGTCAACCCCGCTCCGCATTGTTGAATCTTTATCTGACTATTATTGCCAAACCGCTTTTAGGTGATTCCCCCATTTCTTCCATTAAACAAGATCGTTTTGTCCTCCTAAAACGCCAGATTGGATTCTTATATCGTCGTATTGTGCAAAAGGTGTTTCCTGATAAAGCCTGGTTGTCCTTGCCCGGCAAGAAGGGAATTGACCAATGCCGCTCTTAACATTATTTACAGCACCAAAGCCATTCACTGATCCTCACATAAACATCATTCAACGAAATGCGTTCCGAAACTGGATGTCGCTTGGTGATGATGTTGAAGTGGTTGTAATCGGTGATGAGCCTGGCATTGGGCAAACATGCAAGGAGTTTGGTTTACGCCATTTGCCTGATGTACGCTGTAATGAGTTGGGAACACCGCTGATCAGTTCTATTTTTGACCTTGCCAGAAGTGTGAACAACTCACCTCTACTGATGTACACAAATGCAGATATTTTATTCCTGCCTGATTTAATGGATGCTGTACATCAACTGACTGAAGAGGACCGAAAATTTCTTGTGGTTGGACAGCGCTGGGATCTCGACATTAAACAGCCAATTGATTTTTCCGAGGGATGGGCTGACCGATTGCAGGCGCGTATCCAATCAGATGGAAAATTGCACGGTCAATGGGGCAGTGATTATTTTATTTTTCCTCGGACTTGTTTTAAGCAAATTCCTGATTTCGCGGTTGGCAGGGCTGGCTGGGATAATTGGATGATATTCCGTGCTCGTTGGAAACATTGGAAAGTTGTTGATGCAACACGATCAATTACCCTTGTGCATCAAAAACACGATTATTCTCATCTTCCAGGTGGAATCCGACATTATTATCTACCTGAAACAGCAACGAACGTTGAAAAAGCAGGAGGTCGCCGATCAATATTTAAATTAAGCGATGCCACTCATGTATTAAGCAGTGGAAAATTAAAACGCAGATCAATGAGTTGGGAGTCTTTTTGGAGGGAAGTAGAGATCTTTCCGCTAGTCAGTCTACATTCCCACGTTTTAGGATGGTTGGGTTTTGCTATATTTCATCCTCTAAAGGCTTATCAAGAAGTAAAGGGTCGGTCGAATTCTGTTTTTGAAAAAAACAAAAATCAAGATTAGGGAGCCCATATGCCGCGTATTGGAATGAATCCTTCTCGCAGAGAAACCTTGGACTTCACACCCGCCCGCACGACGGTTGCTGTGCTTGTCTACGTCCCGCATAAAGCGGGCTATTTTCAGCACCGGTCGGATGTAACGAAATTGACCATTGAATCCATCCTGATGAACACACAGCAGCCTTTTGATCTGCTGGTGTTTGATAATGGCAGTTCCCCTGAGATGGTCGCTTATCTTCAATCATTGTATGAAAATGGGGCGATTGATTACCTGATCCTCTCCAAGCGGAATATCGGCAAAATCAACGCCCTCAGGATGATCTTTGACGCTGCACCGGGGGAAATTGTGGCTTATACCGACGATGATGTTTTTCACCTCCCCGGCTGGCTGGGTAAACATCTGGAAATTATCGACACCTATCCCAATGTGGGCGCCGTGACCGGTTTTTATATCCGTCAGCGTGTGGCAATGAGTTCAGAGAGCACATTGGCTTTTGTGAATCAGCCTGAAATTGAGACACAGCGCGGCCTGTTGATGCCCCGTAAATGGGAAGAGGAATACTTGGTTAACAGTGGGCGCGCCTGGGAGCGCTACGAAAAAGAGGTGGAAGGAATTGAAGATATCCTTGTAACCTACAAGGGTGTTGAAGCCTGGGTTTCCGCGCATCATTTTCAGATGGTTTGTCCTAAAGTCGTCATCCAGAAAGTGTTAGCGGAGATGATGCCTGAGGGGTGGAGCGATCAGGTGATGGGGCAGATGGTTGAGATGGATAATCAAATGGACGAAATGGGTTATCTGCGTTTCTGCACCCGTGAACAAACGATGCGCTTGATGGGGAATGCCATCTCAGAGGAAGTGGCGGCATTAGCACAAAAATTGGGTATATCGGCCAAAGGCATTGCCCTAGAGTCGGAATCTAAAGGTTTAATGCGTCGTCTGGCTCAATTCAAGTGGGTGCGTTACCTCCTCCAGGATATCGTGAATATGATTTATAAATGGTTACACTGAGGCTTTTTTATTAAATCTCAGTTTGTTTTTATTCGTTAATAACACACTAACCAGGATATTGATATATGACACAATCGCAAACACAATCGGCATCATTTCGCGACCCAAGCGGGTTCTTGTTTTACCAGAATGGAAAATTATATCGGCAGATCAACCAGACTTATCAATCGCATTATGATCACATTATGGAATCAGGCCTGTATGATGCCTTGGTGTCGAAGGGTTTGATGGTGGCACATAAGGAAGTGGATGGTGTCCATTCCCCAGAGCCAGATATCGCCTATCGCGTAATCAAACCCGAGGTGGTTAATTTTGTCTCTTATCCGTATGAGTGGGCTTTTCTCCAATTGCGCGGTGCTGCGCTGACAACACTTCGCCTGGCAAGGGCAGCGTTGGATCACGGTATGATTCTTAAGGATGCCAGTGCCTATAATTTGCAGTTTCACCGGGGGCGCTGGCGGTTGATTGACACCTTATCCTTTGAGATTTATAAGGAAGGCGAACCCTGGGTTGCCTATAAGCAATTCTGTCAGCATTTCTTAGCACCACTTGCGCTGATGGCTTATCGAGATCAGCGCATGAATCTGATGAGCCGATTATTTATAGATGGTGTTCCTCTGGATTTATGCGCTGAGCTGCTGCCCTTCCGGTCAAGATTCAACTTTGGCTTATTGACTCATATTCACCTGCATGCGCGCAGCCAGAAACGATACGCTGATAAGGAGATCAGCCGGGAGCATGTGCGGGGTAAGATCAGTCAAAAGGCGCTGGTGGGATTGCTGGACAGCTTGCGCAACACAATTAAAGGGTTGTCAGTCCGAATGGATAAAACAGAGTGGGCGAATTATTACGGTGAGACCAATTATTCCCGATCCGCATTCACAGAAAAGAAAGCCATCGTCAGCGACTTCATTGAAAAGGTTAACCCCGATAAGGTCTGGGATTTAGGCGCTAACACCGGCGAGTTCACTCGACTGGCGAGCGAAAAGGGCATCTTCACGGTAGCCTTTGATGTCGATCCAGGCGCTGTTTCACAAAATTACATTCAGGTGCGTAAAGATCGGGATGAGAACCTCCTGCCCTTGGTCATGGACCTCACCAATCCCTCGCCCGGGCTGGGTTGGGGGCATCGAGAGCATCAATCTTTGATGGGGCGAGGTCCCGTCCCCCTGGTGCTGGCATTGGCGTTGGTTCATCACATGGCAATTTCAAACAATGTCCCTTTGCCAAAGCTGGCGGGCTTCTTTCGGGAGATTTGCGACCATTTGATTATTGAATTTGTCCCCAAATCGGATTCACAGGTGCAGCGGCTGCTGCGATCCCGGGAAGATATTTTTGACGATTATACAATTACAGGGTTTGAGGCTGCTTTTGAACCTTATTTCAGCAAGGTCGAAAAGCAGCAGGTTCCTGAATCTGAACGTATTTTGTACTTAATGAAAGCAAAATAAACCCTTTCATGCTAAGATTGTTTTAAATTGAGGTCATTATGAAAATCAACTTGTTATTAAAACCGATGATGTACCTTGATCCTGGTTCCGGGAGTTTTATCATTCAAATGCTCCTGGCGGGATTCTTAGGTATTGCCGTGGCAGTGCGTATTTATTGGAAAAAAATCGTCGCCTTTTTCAACCGAAATAAAGCTGGAAAAGTTCAGGATGAATTGGATGAGATGGATGAATATGGCGGTTCCCACAAAGACGACACATCTGATGAATAGTTTGATTGTGGAATCATCCCCACCAGGATGTAAGAGAAGGATCGTCGCATGAGGTTTCTAATTGCAGGATTGGGGTCCATTGGCAGGCGTCATCTACGCAACCTCCTCGCGTTGGGTGAGCGGGATATCCTGCTCTATCGCACCCATCGCAGCTCCTTACCCGATGACGAGTTGGCGTCTTTCCGCGTCGAGACGGACCTTGAAGCCGCATTAGCCCATCATCCCGATGCGGTGATTGTTTCCAACCCTACCGCCCTCCATATGAGGGTCGCACTTCCGGCGGCAAAAAGCGGGTGCCATATCCTGCTGGAGAAACCGATTGCCGAAAAAATGGGTCAAGATGTTGAAGCATTGAAGCAAGCAACCGCTGAAAAGGGAAGTCGTATCCTGGTCGGATTTCAGTTTCGTTATCATCCTGTCCTTAATCAAATCCATACCTTAATACGATCCGGCGAGCTTGGTCGACCGTATTCATTCAGAGTTCATTGGGGAGAATACCTCCCCGGCTGGCATCCCTGGGAGGATTATCGGAAGGGTTACTCTGCCAGGAAAGACCTGGGCGGCGGTGTGGTGAATACCCTGTGCCATCCTCTGGATTATGTTAGATGGCTGTTTGGTGAGGTGTCTTCTCTCTTTGCGGTAACCGGACAGATTTCTGAATTGGAGTTGGATGTGGAAGACGTTGCGGAAATTACCTTGAATTTTGATGACGATTGTATGGGTTCCATCCATCTGGATTATTTTCAACGCCCGCCAGCGCATTGGTTGGAAATTAACTGTGAAAAAGGGCATATCCATTGGGACAATGACCCGGGCAGCGCCCGTATCTATTATGTGGATAGGGACAAATGGGAAAACCTGGAACCGCCGGTTGATTTTGAACGCAACGACTTATTCTCAGCCGAGATGCGCCACTTCTTAGATGTCATTGCCGGTAAATTGCCTCCCCGAGCAAGCCTCACCGATGGTATCAAAGCGCTTGAATTATCGGAGGGGGTCCATCGTTCCGCAGAATCAGGCCGTCGAGTTGAATTTTGATCGTTTTTATAACTTCATGACTGTTGCATAGAAAATTTAGTGTTGTTTTGCGTGATGGATGTTATCGTTTTCCTTTTCCCTCCCGCTGGTATAATATCAATCACCTTGAACGAACTAGTAGAGGATGCTCATGTCGAGTGTTTTGGATAAATTTTCATTGAAGGGGCGCGTTGCCCTCGTCACCGGTGGGGCCGGTCTGTTGGGCAGGCAATTTACACAAGCTCTGGGGCAGGCTGGCGCTGATGTGGTTGTGGCTGATTTGGAACACCAAGCCGCTGAAGCTCATGCAAAACAATTATCAAAGCAAGGAATCGAAGCCTTTGCAGTTGGCGTGGATGTCACGGATCCTGAATCCACGGCTGACATGGTGCAGCGTACTGTTAAAGAGTTCGGCAGGTTGGATGTGCTGGTCAACAGTGCTGCGCTGGACCCTAAGTTTGATCCTGATAACCTGGATGCGCAGTCCGCCAATGCCTTTGAGACTTATCCCCTTGAGTCATGGAAAAATGCCATTGATGTCAACCTGACCGGTATGTTCTTAGCCTGTCAGGCAGCGGCTCGGCAAATGTTATCCCAGAATTACGGCGTGATTATCAATATTTGTTCAACCTACGGATTGGTGGGACCGGATCAGCGGATTTATAAACGCACGGATGGTCCTGATCAATTTAAGCCGGTGTATTACTCGGTCAGTAAGGCGGGAGTGTTGGGATTAACCCGCTATCTGGCGACATATTACGCTGGAAAGCCTATTCGGGTCAATGCTCTGACGCCGGGTGGGATTTACAATCAGCATGATGACACCTTCCTTAAAGCTTATTCGGCGAGGACGGTGATGGGGCGCATGGCAAACCTGGACGAGATGAACGGTGCGGTCGTTTTCCTGGCTTCGGATGCCTCGTCGTATATGACCGGTGCTAACCTTATCGTGGATGGGGGGTGGACAGCGTGGTAGCAGCAAATGAAGTATTGGCTATTATTCCAGCCCGCGGCGGCTCGAAAGGGATCCCACGAAAGAACATTCTTGAGTTTGCCGGATATCCGCTGATTGCTTACAGCATTGCAGCGGGACTGCAGGCGCAGCAAGTCAGCCGGGTTGTGGTTTCCACCGATGATTCAGAGATTGCGGATGTGGCAAAGGTTTATGGTGCGGAGGTTCCTTTTATGCGCCCGCCATCCCTGGCGCAGGATGACACACTGGACCTGCCGGTGTTTGAGCACGCTTTGAAGTGGCTGGAGGAAAATGAAGGCTACACGCCGGATTTGGTGGTGCAGCTCCGACCAACCTCCCCTTTGCGGCCGGTTGATCTGGTGGATCGGGCGATTCGCTTGATGCTGGACCATCCGGAGGCTGATTCCCTGCGCGGGATTGTGCCAGCTGGGCAGAATCCGCACAAGATGTGGCGTATTGATGCTAAGGGCAGCATGGCTCCCCTGTTGACGGTAGAGGGAATTGAAGAACCTTACAACGCCCCGCGTCAAGCGCTGCCGCCCGTTTACTGGCAGACAGGGCATATTGACGTCATCCGTCCCGCGACCATTCTTGAAAAACATTCCATGAGCGGCGATGTGATCCTCCCGCTGGTGATTGATTCCAGCTTTACCGTGGATATCGATACTGAAAAGGACTGGAAACGCTATGAGTGGTTGGTGCGGGAAGAGGATTTAGACATGGTCTATCCTGGGAAACGCCCCCGTCCCTGGCCTGAAAAAATTTCACTGGTTGTTTTTGATTTTGACGGCGTTATGACGGATGATCGTGTTTGGGTGAATCAGGATGGCGTTGAATTTGTTGCAGCGAACCGAGGCGATGGTATGGGTGTTGAATTGCTTCTGAAGGCTGGGTTCAAATCGGTCATTATCTCTACAGAATCCAATCCCGCTGTAGCTGCGAGGGCAAAGAAAATCGGAATGCCCTATTTTTATGATGTTGGTGATAAAGCCAGCGTGTTAGAACGTTACCTTGAACAGGAAAATATCTCCCCAGCGAAGACGATTTATGTTGGCAATGACGTCAACGACCTGCCCTGTTTTCCAATTGCGGCTTATGCGGTAGTTACGGCAGATGCTCATGTGAAGGCGCGCCGGGAAGCGGATCTGATCCTGACGCGTGCGGGCGGGCATGGCGCGGTTCGTGAGATTTGTGATATCCTAATAAATCGTTATAGATAAGTTAGACGTATTGGAATATACTCGCTTAAATCCAAAGGGAATTTACAAGGAGCCTTTTATGACACGAGAGATCAAAATCGGCGATCGCATGGTGGGGGATGGATACCCGACCTTTATCGTCGCTGAAATTGGCATCAACCATAATGGTGATGTTAAAATAGCAAAAGAGCTGATCAAATCCGCCCATGAAGCGGGGGTTGATGCTGTAAAATTCCAAAAACGGACACCGGAGATTTGCGTTCCGGATGATCAAAAAAATCAGATGCGGGATACCCCTTGGGGTTATATATCGTATATCGAATACCGGCGTAAAGTGGAATTTGGACAGGAAGAGTATGAACAGATTGATGCTTATTGCAAGAGTCTGGGCATTGATTGGTTTGCCAGTTCTTGGGATATCCCATCTTTAGAGTTTATTGACTCGTTCAATCCACCGGCACATAAAATAGCTTCAGCTTTATTGACGGATCATGCCCTATTGCGAGCGGTCAGGGAGACGGGCAGACCAGTGATCCTCTCAACCGGCATGTCAACCATGGAAGAGATTGAAAAGGCAGTCAATATTTTTGATACCGATAATCTACTCATATGTCATACCACCAGCAGTTATCCCTGTCCGCCGGAAGAGTTGAACTTGGCGATGATCCAAACCCTTAAAGAGAAATATGATTGCCCCATTGGGTACTCAGGCCATGAGGTGGGGTTGGTCCCGTCTGCTCTCGCGGTGGCGATGGGCGCTTGCCTGGTGGAGCGTCATATCACGTTGGATCGGGCTATGTGGGGTTCCGATCAGGCGGCTTCTGTGGAGCCGCATGGCGTACGAACCCTTGTCAAGTATATCCGGGTGACGAAAAAGGCTCTGGGTGATGGGGTGAAGAAAGTGTATGACAGTGAGCAATCCTCACTTGAGAGATTGCGTCGATACAGCGTATAACCCCAAATTGCTATGGAACTATTAGAAAAAACAAAAAATTTCTTGAGGATACAATCTTTAAGATCAATCATTAACCGCGATATTTGCAGGATGGCAAGGGTTGTTGAAAAGGCATCGCCTGAGCAGGATGATAAGAAAACGATTATCTCCTTCAATGCCTCCACGCGTATCACAGGGTTGAGTCTTAATGCGGCATTTGCCATGCTAACCGGCTGGTCGCTTCGACTGCAAGGTGTAAGGGTGGTTCATTTTGTCTGCCAGCGGGGAATGACGCGCTGCGTCCTCGGTACAGACCGAGATAATACACTCAAACTTCCGCCATGCCAAAAGTGCCTGACCCAATCTTCGGCGATATATGATCATTCTGACACAGTAGGGCTGATTTATTACCAGAGTGAGGAACTGGCAAAGAAACTGGAGGATACAGATTTAGGAACTTTAAAGGATTATGTCTATGAGGGGATCCCTTTGGGTGAGTTGTGTTTACCGTCTATGCGTTGGATCCTCAGGCGGCATCACCTGGATGATGATACCTCGACCCGCATTCTTTACCGCCATTACATTCTTTCCGCCTATAAAGTTGCCATACAATTTGAAAGGCTTGTTGAAGAGTTCCATCCACACGCCGTCATGGTATTTAACGGCATGCAATTCCCTGAGGCGGCTGCACGCTGGATTGCACGAAAACATGGTGTGAAGGTTTATTCACATGAGGTTGGTTTGGGTCCATTTTCGGCGTTTTTCACCGACGGGGATGCCACAGCTTACCCTGTGGATATCCCTGAGGACTTCCAGCTTTCACCGCAGCAGAACAAACGCCTGGATGATTACCTCTCCAAGCGCTTTAAAGGAAAATTTAGCATGGCAGGGGTGGCGTTTTGGCCTGAGATGACCAAGTTGGACGATGATTTCCTGGAGAAGATGAAGCGCTTCAAGCAGGTGGTACCCGTTTTCACCAATGTGATTTTCGACACAAGTCAGCCCCATGCCAATGTCATTTTCCCACATATGTTTGCCTGGTTGGATGCGATACTGGCTGTGGCAAAGAACCATCCGGAGACCTTGTTTGTGATCCGCGCCCACCCTGATGAGTCGCGGCCGGGAAAGGCCAGCAGGGAGAGTGTGGCGAATTGGGTGCAGGAGAATGATGCCGAGGCTTTGCCTAATATCGTCTTTATCGGTCCTGATGAGTATTTCAGTTCCTATGAGATGATTCATCAAGCAAAGTTTGTCATGATCTACAATTCGACTATTGGCATGGAAGCCTCAATCATGGGCGCTCCCGTGCTTTGCGGCGGGAAAGCGCGTTTTACGCAATTGGATACAGTTTTCTTCCCAGATTCTAAGGAGGACTATCTTGCACAACTGGAAGAATTCCTCTCAGCAGATGAAATCGTGGCGCCTGAACATCATCGGATCAATGCTCGCCGTTTCCTCTATTATCAGCTTTACCGAACCTCCCTGCCTTTTGACAGGTTTATTGAACCCGACGGCATTAAGCCTGGTTTTGTCCGCCTGCGGGAGTTTTCGTGGCAGGATTTACTACCGGAAAAATCTGAGACATTACAGGTGATCTCAGATGGTTTGCTAAGGGGAAAGCCGTTTTTACTTTCGGATGATTAATCTGGTCCAATGAATTCCAAATCTCAGCAGGCTGTGTGTGGTAAGTATGCTGATAGTTTCGTTTAATACCGGAGCCTATGAACCAGAGTCGTATCCTATAATGAATCCGCGTTATAATATGGTTTTTGAAGGACATAATATTTCAAAGGATGGATATGAAACTTAAAATCGCAGCCCTGGTCCCCATGCGGCATCATTCTGTCAGGGTTCCCGGCAAAAATTACCGTGACCTGGCCGGCAAACCTCTCTTCCATCGAATTATTAACACATTGCAGGATGTTCCTGAAGTGGACGACATCCTGGTGGACACTGACAGTCCTGTGATCCTTGAAGGCCTGTCTGAAAATTTTCCAGAAGTTAAAACAATATCCCGTCCTGAAAACCTGCGTGGTGATTTGGTTCCCATGAACGAGATCCTGATCCATGATACTGGGGAAATAGACGCAGATTATTATCTGCAAACCCATTCAACCAACCCATTATTACGCGCTGAAACCATTTCTTCAGCTATTCAAACCTTGATTGAAGCTTTCCCTGAATTTGACTCTTTATTTGGTGTCACCAGGCTGCAAACCCGGCTGTGGGATCAGTTCGGCAAGCCCATTAATCATAACCCCGATGTACTTCTGCGCACGCAAGATCTGCCGCCTGTGTATGAAGAAAATTCTTGCATTTATATTTTTAAGAAAGAAACGCTGCTGGGGCGGCGCAACAGGCTGGGAGAACGGCCTCTCATGTTTGAGATCCCTGCAATCGAAGCCTGGGATATTGATGAAGAATTGGATTTTATTATTGCGGACACGCTTTGCAGATACCTCTCTAAGGAATCATAAAGACTGATCTATTTCATTTAAAATGTTTTGAGGAGTGAATCCATGAAGACTGTATTGGTCTCTGCCCCTTATATGCTGCCGGAGTTGGAAAGATTCCGACCGGTATTAGAATCCTATGATTTGGAATTGAATGTGCCGGAAGTGCATGAACGCTTGTCAGAGGATGAGATATTGGCTTATGCCGGTGAATTTGATGGGACGATCTGTGGGGATGACCGCTACAGCCGGCGGGTGATTGAAGCTTGCGCACCTCGCCTAAAGGTCATTTCAAAGTGGGGGACCGGCATCGATTCGATTGATCAAACAGCAGCGGCGGATCTGGGCGTGATGGTTGGAAATACACCTAACGCCTTCACCGTGCCGGTATCTGAGAGTGTGATAGGGTATATGCTGGCCTTTGCCAGGCAGCAACCCTGGTTGGATCGGGCGATGAAAGCGGGTGATTGGAAAAAGATCAAAGGAAAAACTCTCAGTGAATCGACTTTAGGCGTTATTGGCGTGGGCAATGTCGGTAAAGCGGTATTGCGACGAGCGCATGGTTTTGGTATGGAACTTCTTGGAAATGATATCATCGAAATTGAACCAGATTTCCTGCTTGAATATCACGTCCAAATGACAGGTTTGGAGGATTTATTATCAAGGTCTGATTTCATCAGCGTGAATTGTACGCTCAACCCCACCAGCTATCACCTGATCGATGCAGAACGGCTGGCGCTTTGCAAACCCAACGCGGTGCTCATCAATACTGCCAGAGGCCCGATTGTTGAGCAGGGGGCTTTAATTGAGGCTTTGCAGAATGGTAAACTGCGCGGGGCGGCTTTGGATGTGTTCGAGGATGAACCTCTTCCAGAAGACAGTCCTCTATTGTCCATGGATCAGGTTCTGCTGGCGCCTCACAATTCCAACTCCAGCCCAAGGTTTTGGGAAAGGGTGCATTGGAACACCATCAAGAATCTATTAGTGGGTTTAGGACTTCCTGTTGAGGGTCTTTCAGAGTTACGCGAGCAATATGCAGATTGATTAGTCATCTGACCTGAGTTATGGTAAAAACAGGGAGATGGGGATGACATTCTCCAATCAAAGGAAGGATTAAAGGATGGCAAAAGACGAAAAACGGATATTGCTGATCACGGGCGCGGCTGGGGGGATTGGGCGCGCAACAGTGGATTTATTTGCGCAAAAAGGCTGGCAGGTAATCGGCGTCGATCGTAAGCCTCAAATGGACGAATTTGCAGATAACGTGATTTACATTCAGGCGGATATCTCCGAGCCTGAACAGTTGGAAAAAATCTACGAACAGGTTTCAGACTTCACGGATTCCCTGGATGCGGTGGTGAATAACGCTGCGGTTCAGATCTGCAAGCCGCTGGTGGAGACGACAGCTGAGGAATGGGACATGGTCATGGCTTCCAATTTACGGTCTGTGTTTTTAGGGTCTAAACTGGCTTATCCGCTGCTCAAAGCGAAGGGGGGCGGGGCGATTGTAATCACCTCTTCCGTTCATGCGGTTGCCACATCCGCTAATATCGCCGCGTATGCGGCCAGCAAAGGTGGCTTATTGGCTCTGACCCGTGCCATGGCGATTGAGTTCGCGCCGGATGACATCCGTGTGAATGCAATACTACCCGGCGCTGTGGACACGCCCATGCTGCGTGCCGGGCTTGGTCGCGGGCATGTAGGGGAGGGAGGTGTGTTGGATCGCCTTGAAAACCTCGCCCGGAAGACCGTTAACGGGCGGGTGGGGCAGCCGGAAGAAATCGCCCATTCGATCTACTTTTTAGCTGATAATACACAATCATCCTTTATGACGGGGCAGGCGTTAATTGTGGACGGCGGCGCCACCTGTCGTTTGAGTACAGAATGAGTATTAAAGACAAATTGAAACAAACCATACCTGATGAGCTGTGGCAAGCAGGGCGGAACGGGTGGGACGGCTTTAAACGACTCCCGAAGAGCATTTATGCATCGCTTCATCCCTGGCGGCGCGACAGCATACGAAAATTAAAAGCTTTGAGGAATAGTCATCAAGGTGAACGTTGTGTGATCATTGGCAACGGCCCCAGTTTGAATAAGACCGATGTGAGCAAAATTCGTGATGAATATACCTTCGGGTTAAATCGGATTTATTTAGCCTGGGAAGAATGGGGGTTTAAGACGTCCTTTTATCTTTCAGTGAACGACCTCGTTGTTGAACAATGCGCTGAAGACATCCTTCAGATTCCTGTTCCCAAGTTCGTTTCCTGGCGTTCACGTCAGTGGCTAAAACCGCAGCCAAACCTGCATTTCTTGTATACTACATACACAGGCCCAAAATTTGCGGAAGATGTCAGTCAACGCCTATGGGAGGGCGCGACGGTTACCTACACCGCGCTGCAGCTTGCCTACCATATGGGATTTTCGACTGTGGTGTTGATTGGTGTGGATCACAGTTTTTCATCCAACGGGAAGCCAAACCAGACCGTTGTCTCTCAAGGTGATGATCCCAATCATTTCAATCCCGAATACTTCGGCAAGGGATTCAGGTGGCAGCTGCCGGATTTGGACACCTCTGAAATCGCCTATCAGATGGCGCATCAAGCTTATGTTGAAGATGGGAGACAGGTTTTGGATGCCACAATCGGTGGACTATTGGACGTCTTTCCAAAAGTTGACTTTGACCAGTATTTTGGTTAATGCATATGCCTGAGCAGCCCTTAGTTTCCATTATCACGCCTTCTTATAATCAAGTTTCTTTTTTGGAAGAAACAATTTCATCTGTTCTGACACAGGATTATCCCAATATTGAATATTGGATTATTGACGGCGGCTCAACCGATGGGAGTGTGCAAGTAATCAAAGAAAATGCGCATCAACTCAAGGGATGGGTGTCTGAACCAGACGCCGGACAGGGGGACGCGATCAATAAAGGCTTTAAACGCATCAAAGGCGATATTGTCGCGTGGCTGAATTCGGACGATCTTTATCGACAAAGGGCCGTCCGCCGGGCGGTTTCTGTGCTGCAAGCGCATCCCGATGTGGGACTTGTGTTCAGCGATGTTGATTCCATTGATGCGCAGGGCGAAGTGTTCAACCGGATGACCTATGATGATTATCAGCTCGCTGACCTGATGGCTTTTAAAATCATTGGGCAACCCAGCGTGTTTTTCAGACGGTCGCTGTTGGAAAGGGTAGGTTATCTTGATACCTCATATCAGTTTTTATTGGATCATCATTTATGGCTGCGGATGGCGCTGTTCACAGAGCTGAAGTATGTGCCGGGCGAAGTCTGGGCTGCCGCCAGAATGCACCCTGGGGCAAAGAATGTGGCGGATGCCGCTCAATTTGGCGAAGAAGCCTATCGCCTCGTAGAATGGATGTTGCATAACGACAGGTTTCAGCCCTATATCAAAGGCCGTGTGAACAGAATGTGGGCTGGAGCGCATCGCTTAAATGGTTTTTATCTACTGGATGGCGGTGAACGCTGTGCGGCTTTGCGATCTTACTGGCGCGGTTTCTGGCGGTATCCTCCAGCTGTTCTCAAAGATTGGCGGCGTATTGCCTTTGCACTGAGTCCGATTCCGCTGGACAAAATGCGGGCTCGGTACTTTGAGAGAAGAAAAAGAACACACCAAAAGGAAGAAAAATGAAGTTTATTAAAACCTTCGGAAAACCGAGTTTTTTCAAAGATTATAAATGGTGGGTGGGGTTGATGTTGATCCTTGTCTTTTCGCTGGGGTTAGGAGCACGCCTCTTTGACTTGGGCGATATGCCCTTGGATTTTCATCCCACAAGGCAATTACATTCTATGTTGATCGCAAGGGGTATGTATTATCAAAATTTGGATGATGCACCCGAGTGGCAGCAGAAGATAGCCGTGGGTCAATGGAAGGACGAAGGTCAAATTGAACCACCCATTATGGAACGATTGTCTGCCCTTGGTTACCAATGGGTTGGTGATGCAGATCTAAGGATTCCCAGGCTGTTATCGATTTTCTTCTGGACCATGGGCGGTATCGGTCTGTTTTTATTATTGCGTAATCTCGTGGGCGGCATTGGGGCGGTTATCGGTGTAGCATACTATATGCTGCTTCCCTATACGGTTGTTGCCAGCCGTTCTTTTCAACCCGAGCCGTTGATGACCGCGGCGATTATTTGGTCCTGGTGGGGTGTGACAAAGTGGGTTAAAAAGAGGACTTGGTTGAATGCTGTCTTAGCCGGGGTGTTCTCTGGGCTTGCTTTATTTGTCAAACTGCCAGCAATATTTTTTATTGTCCCCGTGATTTTAGCTGGGGTTTTTATCAATAGAAAATTTAAAACTGTGATTACCGACCCCCAGGTCTGGGTAATAGCTGGATTGACCATACTTCCCTTTGCGATTTACCACGTGGATGGATTTTTTATCTCGGGTTTTCTCAAACAACAGACAAATTTCCGCTTTTTTCCTAAGTTATGGTTTGAACCTTATACTTATCTTAGGTGGAAAATGAACATTGATAAGGTGTTTGTTCTGGAAATGTTTTTAGCAGGCTTATTTGGAACGCTTTTGATTAAAGACAAAAAATTCAGGATCATGTACTTGAGTGTTTTCTTGGGGTATTTCTTATATGGATTGAGCTTATCTTACCATATCATGTCCCATGATTATTATCAAATCCCATTAACACCCGCGATAGCTGTTGGTTTGGCGGCTGTCGGGGGTGTGTTGGTTGAGAGCATTAAGGGGAAGGGACGAAAGCTGTTCTCGATGATCGTCCTTGCCGGGTTGTTAACTTTTTGGGTCGCGGTTAATTACCATACCATTACAAGCCAATTAGAAGATGCGAATTATGATCACGTGCCGGTTCTCTATGAGTCTCTCGGTGATAAAGTCAGGGAGTATACCGTTGTCTCCATAACACCGGATTATGGGTACCGTATGTCGTATTGGGGCTGGAAAATCACCAGAAATTGGATGTCTGCGGGAGACTTTCAACTGAGGGAATTGGCGGGTCAGGATATTGATCCGGTTGACTTATTCCAAAAAACGGTTGCAGGCGCTGATTTATTCTTGGTAACCAATTTCTCTGAGCTTAACCGCCAGCCAGCGGTTAAAGAGATATTGACAGAAAATTATCCCATCTTTGATGAGGATGAGAATTATATTATTTATGATTTGAGAGAGACAAAATAGAATTTTTCTGTTTTTAAGTCTTAGGCTTGCAGTTCCTCTGTGTTCGTAGTTGAGGAAACTCTATTGGTTTGAGCCTCCTCGCGCGCAAGCAGCCCGCCTGCTGTGATCAGACTGGCGCCAACCCACTGATACGCGATGGCGAAGGAATCAACACTAAACCCTTCAACCAGATAAGCTAACAGGAAGAGCCTTCCTGCTAGACCGACTATTTTCATGAAGGGGTCACGGCTTTTCTGGATAAACCCAGCGCTTCTCCACAGGATATATAACCAGATGAGATAAACAAAAAGACCAATAAATCCGGTTTCAGCCAGCAGCCTGACCCACAGTGATTTTGTGTTAATCACGTGGCTTGCCTGGTAGATCAGTTGACGAATTTCAAAGGATCCATACCCCAAGCTGTTCATGCGATTAACAAAATAGAAGCCAGCATTACCCAAGCCAACGCCCAAAGGGTGATCTCCGAAGATATGCCATCCCCCGTACCAATATACAGCGCGTTCATAAAAAGCCAGATCGCGCGCCATGAGGATAATATCATCTTCTGAAAAGTCCAGCTTAAACAGTTCGCCTGAGAGAATCTTGTCGAGGAATAATTGATAGCGATAGTCTTTTTCGCTAGCGATTTTTATGAATACCGCTGTAGCGCCGAAGATTGCCCCCGATAAAATAACGACAACCAGGACGATGAGAACTATCTTTGGCAGTAAACCCTCAGGTCGTTTAATGACATTATTCTTGCATAACCAGGTATATAGTTTTCTGTAAAGATTTTGAATGCCGAGGATTCCCAGATAGAGCAGCATGACAAATAATGCGATCAGTGCGATCCGGGGGAATCCAAATGCGAATGCCGCTAAGCCAAAGGGAAGGATAATATCCTCAACCTGGAAAATCCACAGTCGAAAATTAAATAGCGATTTTCTTTGAAAGACGGCGGATAATAAGATCGGGAAAAGTGTAAGGTCAAAAAACAGAACATACCATGACGGTTCATAAGCAAAACCGCTTAATCGGTACGATCGGTCTATCCCTGGGATTTGCATGACCAGCATGGTTTTCAGGTTTTTTACCCATTCCGGGAAAAACTCATAACCTCCACGCGTACGCACTAAACCAATCTCAAAAATTGACCAGGCGATGATCAAAACACCAGCAACGTAGATGAAAAATAACACTTGACGGAGGATGGATTTGCCCTGCTGGATATAGGCGCTTAATGTAATATAAAAAGCCAGCCCTATAGCAAGGGTAATAAATGCTCTAATGGTTTGGTCAAAGAAATCTCTTCCTCTTGTGTACAGCCCGTCAAGAAAAAAAGCGCTCGTTGAAATGATCACGGCGATGAGCACAAAATACAATAGCGGAAGAATTTCAGCGGGTAATTTTCCGCGCCGAATCAGATAGGGTAGCAGCCAGACCGCCACAAGACCAGCCAGGGGGATGAACGAGAACGGGCCTATCATCGAGCCGAATATATTTGTCAGAAAAGGAAGGCTGGTGAGCGGCAGACCGACTAAAACCAAACCAAACAGGGTGGTGCACAATATCTTATAAACTTTGTGGTTGAGGATTCTTGTTATCATTTGGGCTTTATTGTGTCTTTTGTTTTTTAAGGAGGTACCGATGTCGCACATCAACCATGAGGACGCCGAATGCGAACCCCATTAAGGCGCTGGCGAAGACGAGGGTGGGTCGATTTTGGTAGATCGGAGTTTTGGGGAGGCTGGCTAATGTTGTTAAATCCACTATGACATATGGCGCAAGCACCTCTGATTCCTGTGCATTTTTTAATCGTTCCAAACCCATTTCTGCCCAATAATTGACAATAGCCTGAGCTGTTGAGGGGTCTTCATGACGATAGCGGAGATACCATTCCGCGTGCTGCCTTTCAATTTTCATATTGTCATTAAAAACCTGTGCATCCAGGTCGGGATCAAGGGTCTTTGCATAGGTTATAACTTTGTTTTTAACTTGTAGAAGAACGGTTTGAACAACTGAGAGGGCAAGATCATAGTCGTATTGCGTAATCGTAAGAGGCTTTCCGCTCTCGTCTTTAAGGTTTTCAAAAGTGATATCTCGATAGTCAATAGTTGCAGCGAAAATCGCTTCAGCTTCATACTTGGGGGGGATGAGGTAGGAGGCCGCCAAACCCAGCAATCCAAAAAGGACAGCCAACAGGGCGATTTTCCACCAGTTTTTCAGCAGATAGTGAATTGTTTCTAAGGGAACAAAGGTATCTTGTATCATTGGTTTTCTCAATAGGTAGATAGATGAGGTAGATGTCGTAAATTATAGCATAGCAGATAGAAATCCATCATAATCATGTGAAATATTTATGGGATATTGATTTCATATGTCGACTTTTCAAAATTTTATTAAAATATAGGTCCCGGCCATACGTAAGCTTTCGTTTCCAGATGAAGTATAATGATTCAAGGTCGTTAAGTTCGAAGAAAAAAAATAACTGCAACGAATAATATAAATATGGCAAATTTTCCCCTTATATCAATCGTCACACCCTCCTTTAATCAGGCGAAGTACCTTCGTCAAACGATGGAATCGGTGTTGACCCAGGATTATCCCAATATTGAATACATTGTCATTGATGGCAATTCCATGGATGGCAGCCAAGAGACTATCTGTGAGTACGAAGACCAGTTGGCATATTGGGAATCCATCCAGGATGAGGGGCAGACGGATGCGATTAATAAAGGCTTTGCAAAAGCATCCGGAAAATACCTTGCCTGGCTGAATTCGGATGATGTCTATCAACCCGGAGCACTATCTGAGGCAGTGACCTACCTGGAAAGCCACCCCGATGTGGGGATGGTTTATGGTGACTGCACGTTCATTGACGCGGACGGGCGGGTGATAGGACGCTTTCCTGCTGCGCAAACGGACTATGAGCGGTTGCGGCGAGGATATGTTCATATTCCTCAACAAGCCTCCTTCTTCAGAAGGGATTTATGGCAAAAGGTCGGCCCGTTAGACCCAAGCTTTTACTTTGCGATGGATTATGACCTGTGGGTGCGGTTAGCCAGGGAGGCGCCTTTGGTCTATCTGCCCGGGCATGTGTGGGCGAGTTTTCGTCTGCATGGCGACGCCAAAACCATTGCTGCTGATGCGCGCTGCTGGCCTGAAATGCTGCGGGTGCATTTCAGAGAAGGCGGAGGGTGGTTGTCACCGATTGTGATCAAATATAGGCTGAGAAAGATCGCTGCGCCTTTGATCAACTGGCACAGGCGGCGAATGTTCGATAAAAATAAAGAATAATCTTCAGAAAAAAGGCTTGAGAATTTCAGCCTTTCTGATAAGTGATTAAGAATGTCGAGGTGCAATAAAATGACAGAAAAACGAGATCGATCATTAGATTTACCCAAAAAAGCTAACGAGGGATTCTTTAGAGAATTTTATTCCAACCTTAAGTTGATCTTTCGTTTATTAAAAGACAAGCGAGTAAATTTTTTATTGAAGATCTTGCCGGTTGGCGCTTTGATTTATCTGCTTTTACCAACAGATATTTTTCCATTAAACCCGTTGGATGACGCCCTGGTCATCTGGTTGGGCGGTTATTTGTTCATTGAACTTTGCCCGCAGGATATTGTTCAACAACACAGGGATGCGCTTCAAAGCTCTTTATCGGATCATGAAAACAAAGAAGAATCTCCCTCAGATGTCATTGATGGCGAATTTATAGACAAGCCTGCTGATGTTGACAATACAGAGCAGTAACCGCTGAGATTGGATACTGTATCATATTTCCATATTTGAGTAGACAAAAAGAGAGAACTCCTTGAAAATAGGAAAATCCTAGACCCGAAAGGAGTTCTCATATGACAGCTAGCACTGTCAAGATAATTATAGCCGCTGA